>ERZ773148.1088-NODE-1088-length-23016-cov-6.615957_pt1 | contig 23016 bp, 20 predicted proteins | sample MGYA00580846_ERZ773148 | MGnify/ENA primary metagenome ERZ773148 (study PRJEB29015, sample SAMEA2737879) | human gut metagenome | biome: human gut; feature: human-associated habitat; material: faeces | place: China | collected 2012 ... | reverse complement strand
TCTGATGCCAGGACGGCAAGGGATGAGGCCAAAAGGCTTATCGCTGGTGGAGTTAATCCGAGTGAGGTCAGAAAGGCCCAAAAGCGAGAACAGGCGAACAAATGCGGTAACACCTTTGAGGCGATCGCCCGTGAGTGGTATGAAAAACGCCTGGACCGATGGTCTCCCTCATATGCAGAGGAAATGATAGAGACGTTTGAAAAAGACGTTTTTCCGTACATTGGAGGTAGGCCCATCGCAGAGATTAAGCCGATGGAATTGCTCGCGGTTCTATCCCGTCTTAATGACCGTGGCGCAACTGAAAAATTGCGTAAGGTTCGCCAGCGATGTGGCGAAGTGTTCCGGTACGCAATAATTACCGGACGCGCTGAATATAACCCCGCTCCTGATCTGGCAAGCGCATTTGCACCACACAAGAAAGAGCATTACGCGTATCTGAAAGTTGATGAGCTACCGGAGTTTTTCCGCGTTTTTAATACGTACACCGGAAGCCAGATCGTCAAGCTGGGTATGCGATTGTTGATTCTTACAGGACTCCGCCCTGGTGAATTACGGCAGGCAGAGTGGCAGGAGATTGATTTTGATAATCTGTGGGAAGTGCCGAAAGAACGAATGAAAATGCGCCGTCCTCATTGCGTGCCGCTTTCAGAACAGGCGATTGCTATTCTGGAACAACTGAAACACATGACGGGGCAGTATCCGTTTATTTTCCCTGGTCGAATACAGCACAGTAAACCGATGAGTGAAATGGCGATGAACGTGCTTATTCGTCGTATTGGTTATGCAGGGCGTGTTACTGGTCATGGGTTCCGGCACACCATGAGTACGATTTTGCACGAGCAGGGGTATAACTCCGCATGGATAGAAACGCAGCTGGCGCACGTCGATAAAAACTCGATCCGTGGCACATACAATCACGCGCAATATCTGGACGGACGGCGGGAGATGCTCCAGTGGTACGCCGACTATATGGACTCACTGGAACAGGGCGGTAACGTGGTGCACGGCAAGTTTGGTGTATGTGCATAAAAACGACTGGACAAGTATACAGATGTATACTAACGTACACGGAAAGCTACAGCTAACATCCTTACAGAGGGTTTTTCACGCAGTTATCCGTCATGTATGGGCGCTCTTTGTAACAACGAAGATTGAGTCTTCTACGCAGCTGAAAAGCTGGATGCTCTTTAACAGCCTTTAGTGCTTTCCTGATGCAGGAAAGAATGGTGATATATGCACTATTACAAAGCATGTAATGATTCATCCATGAGGCGGTGGAGCGCTGGCAAAGTGCTGTTGATCTTTAACATTGATGCGGCGGGATGGTTCGTCCCGCAGTGACCGATAGATTTGCTATCGGGAAACATACAACGATTCAAATATGAATCTACGGCGCTGACAAAGCGCAATTGCTTTCTTGTCCGCCCACCATGTACTGAAAAAACGCTCTTTAAAACTACTGGACGTCACGCCTAATCGTGTGACCCCGCCGAAAGCGGGAATAGCTCTACCTTGCTGGAGCATACCAACCAAACAATCTGAATTTATCTTATGCAATACCACAACATGTTTTCATGTTGTGGTTTTTGTCGTGTTCGTAATTTGACGCAAATAAAACTCTTACTAAGCCACAGGAGGGGATTTCCGCGTCAACATTAAGGAGATTGATAAATGGCTAATAACAATTCATTCATCCGTCTTTCTGAAGTTATGCGCCGTACTGGTTATGGTCGCGCATGGATTTATCGCCTGATCAGTCTGGGGCGTTTCCCTAAACCGGTAAAAATTGGTCCCCGCTCCGTGGCTTTTATTGAAAGTGAAGTCGACGAATGGATTAACCAGCGTATTGATGCTTCTCGCAACAACGCCGCGTAATAATCTTTTGGGTGGGGGGTATTCTCCCCCAGCACTAAACCTGATCCGATAGCAGGAGTTTTTCAATGAAACGTCCGAATATGCTCGTACAGGGGCAGGGCTTCGTTCAGCCCGAAGAACTGAGCCAACAGTATTTCGCCGCAATTATTCCGGTAATTTCCGGCAATGAGATTATTGCTGACGGAATAAATAAAAATGCACTCACCGCGCCGGAAGTGTTTCCTTCTGGCGGTGAGCCTGTAACCACTTCACAGGCTATCGCCCGATTTTTCAGAAAGGATCACGATAAGGTTGTTAACCGGATTGAAAACCTGTGTTGTTCTGCTGAATTTTTAACCCGCAATTTTCGGCGGGTAAAATTTGAGCATAAGGGGCGCGTATTGAAAGCCTACGAAGTCACCAAAGACGGCTTCGTGTTTTTAACAATGGGATTTACCGGAAAAAAAGCGGCTGCATTCAAAGAGGCATACATTGCGCAGTTTAACCGCATGGCTAACTGGATAGCAGAGAGATGTGAGGCCAAAGCTGAGATGCGCTCTATGGGGGATGCCATGAAGGGATACATTGAGCGCACTGGAGATACTCAACACGGTCATGCTTATAACAACGAATGTACTTTCATTGCGCGCCTTGTATTAGGGATGCACCCGCCTGTATGGGCCAAAAAAACGGCATCCCATCAAAAAAAGTTCGTGACCATATGACCGCTGATCAACTGGCGTTGCTCGCGTATCTGGAAAGCCGTAACTGTGCGCTACTGGATATGGATATGCCAACGCCAGAACGTAAAGAACGTCTCACCGAATTAGCCCAACGCTGGCTGGTCCGTCGCCTGGGAGAACGTGAACATGCCTGACATCCGCAACGCTGCCGCCCTGTACATCGATACTGCGGATAAGTTCGCACAGGTGAGCATCAACCATGCTGATTACATGCGCCATATCGTGAGCCATTTCGCCGCTGAGCGCATGAAACACGTTAAGCATTATCAGAAGGAGGCTTTATCAAATTATCGCGCTGGTGGCCCTGTACGGCGCGAATATCCGCATGATGCAGGAATGGCAGGCAAAACAAAGGCGACCACGAAAGGGTCGCCAGTGGAGATAAAGGAAATCAAGCGCATTATCCACAATGCCATATCTGAGGCTGGTGGACAATGCTATCAGCCTGGCGGGCGATTTTTGGTTGCTTTTAGCCGCCGTGGGTATTTCCTGAGAAACTCTTCAAGTGCAAATTTTTTATCTCTTGTATGCGATGCCTTTGACTCGTCGTCACATGTTTTTCCTCGTCTTATCCTGTTTTCAATAAAACGGGAAGCGGCCTTTTTATTCAGCGATGAATCAATGGGGCTGCTCCCTGTTTGCTGCTCGACAATGGCATCCATGAGTAGTTGGTGTTGTAGTTGTCGTAAAAATTTCTCATCTTCTGGTGGTAAATCCATACTTATTTCCTGTACAGCGGAGCGACGCAGCACCTCACACCACGGCGCTGATGGTTGTTATTCGTTTTATGGAGTCAGAGAAGCAAAAGCGGATCGCTATCGGTTTTTAGGCGAGATTAATCGCCGTGGGTATTTGTCCAGAAATGCCTCAAGCGCAAATCGTTTTGGTCTGGTGAGAGGAGAGGGATTAAGCAAAGACTCGCGTTCCAGGCGTACTTTTTCGCGCTGTCGCTCAAGTATGGATAATGCGATTTCCTGTAGTTCTTCATTTGTCATTGTCTGTACCCGTAAAGCGGTGCGCTGTAGTACCTCATATCACAGCGCAGGTATTTTTTATGGTTGTAATTTGCGTGATGATTCAGGTCGCTTTGCGACACACTGCATAAACATAAATAACGTGATGTTATTATGTGCTTTCAAAGAAAACGCAGGTATTTTTCGCACAAACTTCTCTCGCAACACATCCGACCACTTAAGCAAAAAAGCGGCATATACTGAGGCTATCCCTTATAAAACGGGGATCGGGATTACCACCCCGCTGGAGTTAGAGGCGATACACGACGCGCCAGCGTCTTTTTTTGTATCGGCGCACACGCACACCTCAACAATGGTGGGCTGTATGGGGCCGACTTCGGTCGGGCTGGTTTCCTCTAACGCCAGTTGTGGTAACCCTGTACAGTCCACCGCCAGCGAGCTTACCACCTCCGGCGGTGGGTATAATCCCAAAGTCAGAGGAGCCTTTCACATGGCTGTATCCGCACGCCCTTACTTTGTCTGGCGCTTTATGCAGTGCCTGACAGACAGCATTGCAATATTCACCGTTACCGCTGCCACTGAGCGCGAAGCACGCGCCCGGCTGCCGCACGCACATCTGATTTTTGTCGCCCGTATCCGTCAGGAGGTGACTCATGCTTAAAACCTTCCGTGTTTTTTCCCGTGCCGTTAATGCACGCGGCTATACCGTTGGCATCACGCAGAACGTGAAGGCCGAAAACGTCCAGGCTGCAATCAGCACAGTAATTAACAAATCAGCTAAAGCCGGTTTATCCGGCGTAATTATCCACGCCGTTCATGAAATTAAGGGGGTGCAGTAATGCAGGAAATGACACTGGCAGAAGCCTCACTGAAAGCGCAACAGGTCGAAGTAATCAGCCGCATGATTGAACGCAACCACGAAGAAATAGACGACCATGACCTTTCTGTTATTGCGGGACTTATCAAACAGCTTTCCAGCAATGTGGCGGTGTGGTTAATGACGGAGGAAGAAAAACGCGGCGTGCCGGGATTTGTCTGGGCGGTCAGTTCGTGCGTGATTGCGCTGGCGCTTTTTACGGTGATTGGATTTTTTTGGCTTTCCAATTCGCAGCCAGGCGAACCGCCAGTAGAATCCAGTATGGCGCTTCCAGATCCGGCTGCGTCGGTACAGCCGGGGGAAAGCAGTTTAGCTTCCAGCCAGGATCCTAACCTTCAGATGATCGATGTACCGGATTTTAGGAATCAAAAATATGACGATATTGTTTCTTTATCCTCCAACACTGAGAATGTGGAATATGAAATTCTGCTGGCTGATAAACAATTCAGCGATACGGTGCCAGAAGGGTATGTTATTAGCCAATCGCCGGAACCGGGCGGCAAAATGCAGAGAGGTTCTACGATTACTATTGTTGTAAGCGAGGGCGCTGCGATGCGTACGCTGCCTCAGATTACAAACCTCAGTTTGGCGGACGCGTCCGCCGCGGTAACGTCCGCCGGGTTCCTGCCAGTAAAGGAAGAGGTATACAGCTCTTCGGTCCCAGCCGGTAAGATGGTCGGTTATAAAGACGGTGTGGCGGGAGAAAAGCTGAATTACGGAGCGCAGGTCATTATGCTGATGAGCAAAGGCCCCGATCCCTCCCTTTCCAGCCAGGAATCCTCAATCCAATAAAAATACCAGCCCCGGAGGAACTCCCTCTGGGGCCGGCTTTTTATGTTTTGGGCAGGAAAAAGCTTTTTCGTATAATGATGATTAAAACCCAGAATATTGAGAAAGGGATCCCTGGATTCGGAACATAACAATATTGCAGATGGCTGTGATTTAGATCGGTAGATTCAGCAGGCGCTTCGCATTTTGAAAGTAGATTGCGTCGCGCTCTTTTGATGTGAGGGGAAGCCTTTCTAAAAAAGCCAATTCATCTGAAGATCTGCTCCAAGGGCAGTCGCTGGCAAAGAGCACTTTTTCAGCGCCGTGCCTACGGATAAGTCGCAGCATCTGTTCCGGGGAACAATTCCGGCAAGAGAGCGCAGTATCTAAATAAACATTTTCCTTGCCGGCTAAATATTCTTCAGATTCATCGTAGCGGTTTAAGCCGCCCATATGAGCGGCAATGATGGTCATGCGCGGAAACAGATCTGCTACTTTGGCAACAGCCTGCGAAGGGGCATGGGTTAAATTGGGCGAATAAGGATCCCAGCCAGTATGGAACGTAACCGGCAGCTGCAGTTCTGAAATAGCCTCATAAATGGGGAAAAGGCGGCTGTCATCCACGATAAAATCCTGGTAATCCGGATGCAGTTTCACGCCATAGAGGCCAAGCTCTTTGATGCGGCGGAGCTCGTCTATAGCGTCCGGCGCGTCGGGGTGAACCGAACCAAAGCAATAAAGGCCGTCTCCCTGGACAGAAGCGGCAAAGCGGTTGACGGATAGCTGCTGTTTTGGCTTTGTGGCGATATTCATACAGACGGCGGCGTCAACGCCCCAGCTTTTAAGGGCTTGCCGCATTCCGTCGGCGGTACCGTCCATATAATACGGGCTTTTGCAGATTTCTGATAAGCTTTTCAGCGCTTTTGGCGCAAGACGATCTGGAAAGATGTGGACATGCGCGTCTATGACCATAAAGAATCCCCCTTTGATTCGTTTGTTTATTAGGTTAGTCTCCAGAAATAAAAGAAAAGATATTCATATCATTATTAGGAATCACGAAACCAAATGTACGTCCGCCCGTGACGCTGCTCGAGGATTATACGTCCGATTCGCAGGTGAGCGACGAGGAGATTTACGAGAACAAGTCCAAGATCGAACAGACGCTCAAGGATTTCGGGATTCCGATCCAGCGGATCAAAGCTACGGTGGGACCTACGGTGACGCTCTATGAGATCGTGCAGGCCCAGGGCGTCAAGATCTCCAAGATACAGGGATTGGAGAACGATATCGCCCAGAGCCTCAAGGCGCTCGGTATCCGCATCATCGCTCCGATTCCGGGCAAGGGTACCATCGGTATTGAGGTGCCGAACCGCGACAAGCAGGTCGTGTCGATGTATTCGGCCGTGCGTTCGCTGCGGTTCCAGGAGTCGAAGGCCGAACTTCCGGTGGTGATCGGTCGCACGATCCAGAACGAGAACTATGTCTTCGACCTGGCGAAGATGCCTCACCTGCTCGTGGCCGGTGCTACGGGGCAGGGTAAGTCGGTCGGTTTGAATGCCATCATCACCTCGCTGCTTTACAAGAAACACCCCTCGCAGCTCAAGTTCGTGATGATCGATCCCAAGATGGTCGAGTTCTCGCTCTATTCCAAGATCGAGAAGCACTTCCTGGCCAAGATGGAGTCCGAGGACGAAGCGATCGTCACCGACCCCCGCAAGGCGGTCTATACGCTCAACTCCCTCTGTACGGAGATGGACAACCGGCTGGAACTTTGCAAGATGGCGGGAGCCCGCAACATCGCCGAATACAACGATAAATTCACGGCGCGGCGGCTCAATCCCGAAAAGGGACACCGCTACCTGCCCTATATCGTAGTTGTGGTCGATGAGTTCGCCGACCTGATTATGACGGCCCGCGAGGTCGAAGGTCCCGTGATGCGTCTGGCGCAGAAAGCCCGTGCCATCGGTATTCACCTGATTATCGCCACGCAGCGCCCCGACGTGAAGGTCATCACGGGCGGTATCAAGGCCAATTTCCCGGCCCGTATCGCCTTCCGCGTGATGCAGATGATCGACTCGCGCACGATCATCGATCAGCCGGGCGCCAACCAGCTTATCGGCCGGGGCGACATGCTCTTCTCGAAGGACGGGGAGCTGATCCGTATCCAGTGTGCGCTGGTCGAAACCCGCGAAGTGGAGCGGATCGTGGATTTCATCGGCCGCCAACAGGGATATTCCGAAGCCTACCGGCTGCCCGATTACGTGCCGGAATCGAGTGGCGGAGAATCCTCGTCGCTGGGCAGCGAGAGCGGGGCTCCGGTGCGCTACGACACGCTGTTCGCCGACATTGCCCGTGCAGCCGTGTCGCAGGGACAGATTTCGACCTCTTCGATTCAGCGCAATTACGAGGTGGGCTTCAACCGTGCCGGTCGGATCATGATGCAGCTCGAGCGGGCCGGCATCGTCGGCCGTCAGGAGGGAGCCAAGCCGCGCGATATTCTCTTCCACGACCTGCCTTCGCTGGAGGCCCGCCTGCAGGAGTTGGGAGTATTTTGATGCGATGATCGCTCCGGACGAGGCTTGAATGTGTTTGGGTATTATGAAATAGGGATTGCCGTTGTCTTGTCGTACGAAAGCGGGGTGCGGAACACTCTTCGGATTGGTAATTCGGAATAAAAACGAGGGAGAAAACGATGAATTGGATCGTATTGTTTATCGCGGGAGTTTTCGAGGTGGCCATGACTTTCTGTTTAGGGAAGACCAAGGGGGCCCAGGGTACGGAGCTTTATCTTTGGATCGGAGGGTTCGTCCTGGCGACAGTGTTGAGTATGGGTTTGCTGGCCAAAGCCGTGCAGACGCTCCCGATCGGTACCGCGTACGCTATTTGGACCGGCGTGGGAGCTCTCGGTACGGTGTTGCTGGGGATTTTCGTCTTCGGCGAATCGGCGGGTTTCGCCCGGATTTTTTTTATCGTTACCTTGTTCGGTTCTATCGTCGGACTAAAATTGGTTTCGCATTGAATATATTGAATAAGGATGGTCGAAACATTCGTGATGTCGATTGTCGTTTTTCGGATTTTTGAATTCGACCGTTGTCGGAGCGGTTTCGGAGTACATTTGCAGATTCGGCCGATGTATTCGGGCGAAAATCGACGGAATGACGACGGTTCGGTCTATCGGAGTATAATCGGAAAAAATATCTTATGAAACGATCTGTTTTGTTGTTGGCGGCACTGTTTGCCGTGTTCTCTGTCCAGGCCGATAACCGGCCGCAGGCCGTGTTGAAGCAACTGACCGCTGCGCTCGGAGCGCTGGAGGGGTACAGCGTAGTCTTCGAGGTGCATACCGACGGGGATGTCGTGCCGGGCTATTATGAGGTGAGCGGCGACAACTACTATATGCATGTCAATGGGCAGGAGGTTTACGGCGATGCGGAGTTCCGTTACGAAATCGACCCCGATCGTAAAGAGGTGGTTATCGACCGTGTGGATCTCACGTCCCATAATCTGCTCAATAATCCCACCCGGGCGTTCGATTTCATCGACGGCGAATATGCCGCCTCGCTTTTGAGCGAGAAGGGAAGCACGGCCGTAATCCGGCTTACTCCGCTGCGTATCCAGTCGGCCGTCGGGCAGATCGACGTCGAAGTGGACACGGCCCGTTCGCTGCCGACGGCAGTGATCTACGAAATCGACGGCGACCGGGTTCGGATCGACATCCGTTCCGTCACCGTTCACGAGGCGTCGCCCCGCACTTTCGATGCGGAGAATTACGCCGGGTACGAGTGGATCGATTTCCGGTAGTGTATTTTTCCCGATCGTGCTGGCGGTCGTAAATAGGGCGTGATGTATAAAATTTGTCCGAACGGCTTTGAAATTCCCCGACACTTTGCCGGGGGATTTTTTTGATGTTGTCAAAACGGCTGAAAAGGGCTGAAAATGGTGTGTGCGGTGAAAAAACTTGCGGAAACGGGTGATTTTATTGGGTCCAAAGTTGCTTATTCGACGAATAAATGCTATTTTTGTGTGTTTATAGAATGTATTTTCGGATGTTTTCGATAAGCGGGAACCGACGAATAGACTCGTCGGACCGAGCGAAGAGAACAAAGAACGTAAGTCCGCTGTTTTCGATCGGGCGAAGAAGTAGTCCGAATGTAGAAAATAAGGGGTAAAGTTCGATGTTTTCGACCGGCGAAGGGCGGCGCGGGATGCGTTCGGGCCATGCCGGGCAGAGAAAACGAAGAGAGAAACTCAAAGAATAACATGCTGACAGAAGAAGAAAAGAATGCCGGATTGGAGGGAAAAATCATTCCCATCAATATCGAAGAGCAGATGAAGTCCGCTTACATCGACTATTCGATGTCCGTTATCGTATCGCGTGCGCTGCCGGACGTGCGGGACGGTTTGAAGCCCGTACACCGTCGTATTCTTTACGATATGAGTGCGGAACTGAACCTCTACTCCGACAAACCCACGCGTAAATCCGCCCGTATCGTCGGCGACGTGCTGGGTAAGTTCCACCCGCACGGCGACAGTTCGGTCTATGGAGCGATGGTGCGTATGGCCCAGGATTGGTCGATGCGCTACCCGCTGGTGGACGGTCAGGGTAACTTCGGTTCGATGGACGGCGATTCGCCTGCGGCGATGCGTTATACCGAGGCCCGCATGCAGAAGATCACCGATGAGGTGATGGCCGATATCGACAAGGATACGATCGATTGGACGCTCAACTTCGACGATACGATCCCCGAACCTACGGTGCTTCCGACGAAGATCCCCTTGTTGCTGGTGAACGGCGCGAGCGGTATCGCCGTCGGTATGGCGACCAATATGGCGCCGCACAATCTGGGCGAGGTGATCGATGCCTGCTGTGCTTTCGTGGACAATCCGGAGATAGCATGTGAGGAACTGCTCAAGTACGTCAAGGGCCCCGATTTCCCGACCGGAGGAATTATTTACGGCTACGAAGGGGTTCGGGAAGCGTTGCTGACAGGCCGGGGCCGTGTGGTCATGCGTGCCCGCACGGAGATCGAGCATACGGCCAGCGGCCGCGAGTGCATCGTCATCACCGAAATTCCCTATATGGTCAACAAGGCGGAGATGATCAAGAAGATCGCCGACCTTATCAACGAAAAGAAGATCGAGGGCATTTCCTATATCAACGACGAGTCCGACCGGAACGGCATGCGTATCATCGTCATCCTGAAACACGATGCCGTGGCGAGCGTGGTGCTCAATACGCTGTATAAGAATACGCCGCTGCAAACCTCGTTCGCGGTGAACAACATCGCGCTGGTGAACGGTCGTCCGATGATGCTCAATCTGCTGGATCTGGTGCAGCATTTCGTCGAGCACCGCCACGACGTGATCGTGCGGCGCACGCGCTTCGATTTGGCCAAGGCCGAGAAGAGGCTGCATATCGTGTTGGGTCTGCTCATCGCGCAGGACAACATCGACGAGATCATCCACATCATCCGGGCAGCCAAGAACCCCGACTTGGCCAAGCAGGCCATGATGGAGCGCTTCAGCTTGAGCGACGCACAGGCTTCGGCCATTATCGAGATGCGTCTACGCGCTCTGACGGGACTCGAACACGACAAGCTGGTTGCCGAGCGCAACGAGCTGGAGGCGCAGATCGCTTATTTCAACGATGTGCTGGGCAGCCGCGAATTGCAGATGAAGATCGTTAAGGACGAATTGTTGGAGGTGAAGGCCAAATACGGCGACGAACGGCGCTCGGAGATCGTTTACGCTTCCGAAGAGTTCAACCCGGAGGATTTCTACGCCGACGACGAGATGGTCATCACCATTTCGCACCTGGGCTATATCAAACGTACGCCGCTGGCCGAATACCGTACCCAGAACCGGGGCGGCGTCGGCGCCAAGGGCAGCGCGACGCGCGACGAGGATTTCATCGAGCATATCTATATGGCCACGATGCACAATACGATGCTCTTCTTCACGGAGAAAGGCCGTTGCTATTGGCTCAAGGTTTACGAGATTCCCGAAGGGACGCGCTCCTCGAAAGGACGGGCGATTCAGAACGTCATCCAGATCGAGCCGGACGACAAGGTGCGTGCCTATATCAACGTGAAGCGTCTGGACGATGCGGAATACGTGACCCAATATCCATATGTGTTAAGCGCCCATGCTTCTATATATGTATATGGATTTCTTATAAACATTGAAATATATGTTTTCATAAATCCGTTTAAATGCTCATTTAAATACTTCTGACTAAAATTCTGATCCCATTTTAAAAGATCTACTACACAAGGTCGATATGTATCTTTATAATTTTCCAATGGTAATAAACCATTCATGTATTCTCTATCTTCCTCTGTCATATCTCCATCATATGCAACAACACTCGCCATTTGATTTAAAAATATACCCAGGCTCTCTACCGGCTCTCCATTTAAATCTAATTTTGTGTATACCGGTCCTATAACAATGCTTATAATCAATAAAATACAACCCGTACTTACCATAAGTTTTTTCAAACCTGTTATTATTTTTTTTCTCCGATTCAATATCCATATCAAAATTATCACTAATTCGCAAAACAATCCGATATAAAATCCATTATTTCTTGAAAAACATAATACCACTAACAATAAATTACTCTTTACCAAGAAAAATCTATTATCTGATATAATTTTCCCTTTAGATAATGCAAAATCTGCTAGTACAAGAGACCATACGGCCAACGTTGATGAAAATATTGGATCTTTCCACATAGCAATACTATTCTGTGCAAAAAAAGGAATACAACCAAAAAATACAGTTAAAATTATACATATTTTTATACCAATACCTTTATTTCTAATCCAACATATCTGATATCCAAGGCACAATGCTATATAAATCATCTGTACAATCGTATACACCGCACAACCAAATGTAATATCCTTTATAAAAATTCCTAGTGATAAGCACATTTTCAAAAATAAAGTATAAAAAATCGGATGATGATTATATAATTTGGCTACACCAAGTGCCTGTGCAATTGATCCCAGTGAATCTCCAAATATAAATCCTGGATAGTATATCACTAAATAAGGTATCCATAATATAAAAATTATCAGTGCTGCTCCTAACCATGCCTTTTTATTACTAATACCATATGTACATTTTATTTCAATACTTTCTACTTTTCGTGTAAATCGTGTAATAATTTTTTCCAATAACGCTGTTATTGTTATTGTTAATAATAAAAAAGCTATTACATCATTTACTGTCAAACTTGTCATATAATTCTCAGTCATTAAACCCGTATACATTGAACCATGTAATTCCATATGATATCCTAAAATGACAGCAATACTTAATATACCCGAAAAAATCATATATGGAATCTGTTGTTTTTCTAATCTCCACCCTGAAAACAAATAATACATAATAATGAAAGCACATGCCCAAACAATCCCTGCCTTAGGCAATCGCATATATTCTATAAAGTATCTCCCACATACCATTGCAAACACTATTACAGCAATTTTACTGATTAACACTCCACGTTCTACTGTTTTATCTTTTATACTCAATCTATACCCTCCTCAGTCAAAAACAGATTCCTTCCGCACTGATAAAACTAAATCCGTTTTATTTAACCGTAAAGAAACTGCTTGCATATCTATTCCATGACTATATAAGTCTACTCTTTTTTCAATAAGTCTTTATAATTCATTTCCATTGTATTAAGTTCCGATTCAAATTCCTGTCTGTTTTTCTGTGCAAAAGTATCCAATATCATTCCAGAGAAAAAACTCTGTAATGCAGCCAAGACAATAAAACCGGATGCTATTAGCGTAGGAAATCTTGGTACAAGTCCTGTCTGAACATATGTAACAAAAATTGGTACAAATAAAATTGCTGCTATAATAATTAAAAGCAATGATAAAATTCCAAAGAAATTCATAGGTTTATAATTTTTATATAAACGTCCAATCGTCTTTAACACTTTAAACCCATCACTGTACGTATTGAGTTTGGATTCACTTCCCTCCGGTCTGTCCCTGTATTCAATAATAATATTACTAATCTGCATATTTTTATCAACTGCATGAATACTCATTTCTGTTTCAATTTCAAAACCTTTTGACAATACCGGAAACGTCTTTACAAACTGAAAACTGAAAGCCCTGTATCCTGTCATGATATCTCTGATGTCACTTTTAAACAAATGATTAATTGAAAACCTTACCAAACTATTTCCAAAATTATGAAAAGGTCTTTTATTTTCCTCAAAATAAGTTGAAGATAACCGGTCTCCTACAACCATATCAGTCTTCTTTTCCAAAACTTCCTGCATCATCTGTCTGCCATATTCAACAGGGTATGTATCATCCCCATCTATCATGATGTAACATTGTGCATCAATCTCCCGAAACATCCTACGTATTACATTTCCTTTTCCCTGCTTATATTCCCGTCTTACGACCGCTCCTTCTTCTTTTGCAATTTTTGCTGTGTTATCTGTTGAATTATTATCGTAAACATAAATCGTTGCTTCAGGAATTTCTTTCTTCCAGTCCCTTACTACTTTGCGGATTGTTTTTTCCTCGTTATAACATGGTATCAATATTGCACAATATTCCATCACTTTTCTCCTTATCGTATAATACTTTAGGCATTTGACAAATGCCACAAGTCCTTGGTTTTATTGGGTTTTCTTGCTTGATTTATATAAATTTTCTCTCCACAAATGGTAAAATATAGATAACCACACCAACAATTTCAACCACCTATGAATGAGAAAATTTATGAATGCTAAATATCCCCCTTCGTTTTTCCAGCTCCTTCGGAGTATTTTGATTTGGACAAATTCATTCCTAAAAAAACTTTAATTGCCTGAAAAACTTTTCAATTGTCATAATACTTATTTGGGCTTATTAAAATTCGCCCAAAATCTGATGATCTATGTCAATTCAGAAATAATTCTGAATACTGACCCTTTTTATCTCCTTACCTAAGGGAGAGTTATCCACAGGAATCGATAAAACCATTTATCAATTACCTAATATAATATCTTCATAAAATTTTTAATTCTTACTTTTATCATCTACATTCTCATATATTAAAACATTTCTCACACTGTATCAATACATTGTCAACTTCTAAGAAGCTTGTTTTTCAAACTCCTCCAAAAATATTTCCACATAATCCTCGGACTTTCCTGCTGCAGCTTTAACATATTGTTCTCTCTCTGCAGCTCATCAATGATTCTTACTTTTTCATCTATAGTTTTTTCCTCTATAACTTTGGTCTTCTCATCTACAATTCTTGTCTTTTCCTCTATTTTCTTTTCATTCTCTTCCCTTATCTCACCAAACATATTCAGATATACTTCATCCTGCATGTCAACAGTCACGATATCCGATAAAGATGAAAGCAATGTATCCAGCCAGCATATATGCGACGTAGGCGAAGCATACACTAAAACCTCTATTTTATCTTTCAGCATCTGCTTATAAAAGGCATTGCACCGTGCCTCATAATCTCCCCAGTTAGCACTGACAGCATCCGGCAGATACACGAGCTCCTTTCCATACTTATCTGTCCCCTCTGTCAATTCTTTCCGATCCTGATCCGTATATAATATGACATCATTTCCTCGCTGTATCAAATACTGCATACACTCCAGAACCTTTTCATCCATATTGTCATATCCTAAATAACGATAATAAATTGCAATTTTTTTATGCCCCGTTATTTTTGCCCTGTTATAGATATCCTGTCCCTGTTCAAAATATACTCTTGCCACCGCACTGGTAATCTCATCAGGTCTGAAATATTTTCTTAAAATCTCAAATCCCTGCTGTTCGTCCTTTTTTTCCAGCTTATTATGCCAGCAGTCCACACAATCCCACAATATCTTGTCCGCAAAACATTTTGATTCTTTCCGGAACTTTTCAATTGATCCTGTTTTTTCAAGAAATCTCTTTACTAACTCAGATGCCTCTGCACCGGAACATCTTTTTTCAAACTGATCCAGTGATAAAATATCTCCACCAGTTACTCCTATGCCCAGATTATAATTATAATATTTTTCTATTATGCCATAATAATTTTTTGCATAGTACATGAGAAGGAAAAAAATATACCGATCCTCAGATGCAACCAGTCTGATCTGTTCAACATTTGCAAATGCCTCTTCACATACTTCCCGTCTCCAGATCTTATTTGTAATATTAAAGTCAAACTTTTCATCCACAAAACATTTTTCAATCAGATTTCCTTCCAATTCTCCCTCATATGGCGTGAGGAAATTGGTAACCCAGTTTTTTAAATCATCCGATACATTCTCATTTGCGTGTAAAACCGTACCAAAATGCAACACATCTACAGGATGTTCTGTAAGCAGTTTTAAAAGTTCTTCACAGGCAGATACTTCAAGATAGTCATCACTATCTACAAACATTACATACTGACCAGCCGCATCTGTAATACCTTTGATTCTTGCACGCAATGTCCCCATGTTCTCATCTGCATGGATCACTTTCATACGATCATCCCGTGCAGCATAATCATTTAAAATCTTTCCGGACGCATCTTGCGATGCATCATCTATACAGATAATTTCAATATCTGATAGTGTTTGCGACAGTAAACTGTCAATACACTGTTGTAAGTACTTTTCAACATTATATACTGGTATGATAATTGATATTTTTGCCATCTTTTTTCCCTCAAAAAAGGACTATCGCAATCTTATTTTGGCAGCCCTCTTTTTCTCCTATAACCTTTCCAGTTCCTGTTTTAGCTTCGAAAAACTTATCAGACGATCCGGATATTGTTCATCTGGATCATTTAATTCTCTTTCCGCAGCCCGTTTTAAAACTTCCAGCAAATCACTATATTTTACTTCTTTATGTTTCTGTAAAAATTGATACAAATATCTCACAACTGACCTGCTATACATTTTGACATCTTCACGGATTCCAAGGATGACATCAATAATTTCTTCAAAATCATCGTTCTCCATATCATCCCATAAATCTTCCATATTATCCTCAGATCTGCTTTCTGTCACCTAGTGTAATGCATTTATATTTTGCATAAATGGTAAAAACTCTTTTTCATCAATATTCTCAATAATGAAATTTTTGATATCTCTCACTGTCACATTCGTTTCTATCATATTGCCTTTAAATATCGAAAAAAATTCTGAATATTTTTCCCATACCTGTTCATGAACTATAAAATTGAACTGGATTTCTTCTCTATCTTTGTTAAAAAAAGATATTAAACCTCTGATATTTTCCATTACCTGTTCTGCATTTTCCTGAAGCATTTCTTCTTTAATATTGATCATCAAACGTATTTCATCTGTCGTTTCATATTCCTGCTTATCTTTCTCTGCTCTCGATACAGGCTCTCCTTTTTTTGAAAAAAACAAAACAGAACTATTGTTCACTTTGTGCGTAAGCATATCCAGCAACTGTGATACAGTAGTTATCTCCGGCTGATCACCATTCCGCCATTTTGCCTTTTTGTTCAAATTTTCGATCAGCAGCCGAATCAGTTTTACACCCACTATTTCAATATTACTATTTTTATCTTTTAATATCGCAGTACATTCCCGATCTTTTTCATCACTTACAACTGAATATATAGTTGTTGGAACATACGCATTCCCCCTTTTTTATACCTTCTTTTTATTTGTGTATTCCGTATGCCAAACAATTCTTCCCTATATCGATATTTTAAAAACATATTTGCTTCTTGATTCAGAAACTGTTCTACGGCAAGAAATCTTACCAAACGCTGTTTTTCTATAAACATCTGCCCTAGCATTTGCTCTTTCATTCCATTCATAAGCAACTTTTTATTACGTTCTATTTTTTCATTATTCAAAATATAATCCGAAAGTTCCTTATAGGATACTAAAATATCCACACTATCAATCGGATATCGGTTACTTAACGCAATCTCTTGTTTATAATAGACCGGAATCAAATCTTCCTGTGCAACATTCAGTCCTTCAAACAGACTTCTCGTCTTTTTTACACCTTCCTCAGACGCAACAACCTTTGACATTGCAACGGCATATCTCTTCTTTCCTATGTTCTGCATTAACTGCAATGCCATATTTAAACCTTCGACATTTTCATTATTTGGATATGCAATAAATATGACCTGATTTGATAATGTCAAAAGAGAGAGCGATCCCCATTGATTAAATCCCGCTCTCGTATCAATCAAAATAATATCAACATTCAGTTCTTTCTGCACGTACGCAAATATTTCTCTAAACACATCTTTTTCCTGGATCTGCTGTGTCTGTAAACGTTCAATCTGGTAAACATAATCCTTATTCATAGATTTCAATGCAGGCATTACAAAAATTTCACCAGAAACATTCTTCAACTGAAGTGAGCAGAAAATATCATTTATTCTGACATCTTCACTTCCCTGTATAACTTTTCTGTACAGATACTCTATAGTTCCGTACTGTACTCCGTTGATTTCATCATTTACTTTGTCATAAAAAATATTGTGCAGACTTGGTGCCTCAACATCTAAATCAAGCAGTAATACCCTTTTTCCTGCATCTGCAAGATTATATGCTGTTTCAATCAAAGCAATTGTCCTGCCAACTCCACCTTTATATGAATAAAAACTGATCACCTGAGTCTCCGTCTTGTTCTCCTTGGCAATATTATCTGCATATAATGCATCTGACCAGGATAAGTAGTCATCATTTTTTCTTATCTTTTCAATATGGAGTTCTTCTGCCTGCTCTGTGGAATAAATATTTATAAAACCTATCTGGTAACTATCTGATCTCTTGTCTAACTCTTCTTCCAGCAGCTTTTTTATATCAGTTCTTTTTATATTGGAATCAGATACAACTGTCACATGAATTTTTCCCCTTTTGCTCACGCTTACCTGTACCCATTCATCCCCTTTCAGCTGATATTTACTTTGAATTATTTGTTCTATGTTTTCCCAGATTCTTTCCATCTCTACCTGCCTTTTCACATCCATTAATAATCCATTGTGATTGATTCGTGCCTGCTGTGACACTACATTGACTACATAACATTCCTTTCAACAAACACTCTATATAGATTCCACCTAAATGAATCGAACAAGCTTTACGTCTATTTTCTCCCTTACTCAGTACCTCCCAGTCATCAAAGCGTGATACTGCCGCTTCTTCGTACTTTTCCATTTACTTCTCCCTTGTATCAACAATAGCATTACCAATCGATCACTTCGAAAAATTCATTGATATTAGATCCTCGTCTATTTTCATTATCCCACATAACATCCATCTTAGATATTGTAATTTCAAAATTCTGTTTATTAATTTGATAATGATTAACTATTATCTTCTCTCTCAGTCTTGCAAGCATTTGCTTATATGAATTTCCCTTTGTATTAAGATAATCATATACATCTTTTTTTGCTTTGAAATTATCAACATTTCCAAATTCCAATGTCTGTTCAATATATTTCTTTACATTCTGCCCATTATAATTATCAACATGCAAACATGCAATATACTCAAAATCCGGATTATCTATAATCAAAAAATGCGGTATTCTTTTACTGATATTTTGAAGTGCACAATATCCTATTATTTCTTTTAGTTTCTGCAATTCTCCTATATTCGTTTTAACTCTGTCAAAATCTATTATAATAAACTTTGCCAGACAATTATTACTTGCCTCTTTTTTGATTTCTTCTAAAAAACTTGAATATCCTCCACCATGCATATTCACGGGTCTGAGTGCTAATTCTACCCCCTGCTTCAAACGCATTGCATCAATATAATTATATTCTGTGTCTCCTTCACAAAATATAACAAATTTTTTTCGTAAATTTCTCTTTGGTCTACTCAAACGCAGTGCCTCCCAAAATCCCTTTCATATAAAATTCGTATATTTTTGTTGTATCATATTTTATCTCAGGAAAGTCTGCTAAAGAATACAATTCAGAATCCAATGTATCACGATTTTTTGTAACAAAATAAATCTGTTCTTTCATATAATTTTTCAAATCTAAATGCAATACATTATGGCTTGAAAAAACAAACTGTCCCTTATGATCTTTTCCATTAATAAATGCAATCATCCGCTCTGCTAATATCGGATTGAGCACCCGATCCACTTCATCCGCAAAAACCATCTTATTTTCATACACAACCCTGAAAATCTGAACAGCCCATGCAAAGAACTCCCCAACACCTCCTGAATCTCTTCTAAGCTCCCTTGATAGAATATTTCCATCTTTTGTTTTTCTGATAATCTTTGTCATACTAAATGGTTTTTCATCATCTATCTCAATTCCACAAATACTGTAATCAACCATCCGTAATATCTCTAAAAAACGGTCTTCTTTTAAAATTCTTAAATCGTCTTCTTCATTTTGAATATTTTTGTAAAGATAATAATTATAATTTTTACTTTCAACGACGAGTTTATCATTCATCCAGTTAACAAATTCTATTGCATGTGAATCCCCAACAATGGCTAATTTCGATACAAATAATCCCATTGCTCCTTTATTATATGCTGTCTGTTCAAATACAGTCTGTATCTCTTTATCACAATTATCTATCTTTATCTCAAATTCAACAGCCATAGAAGATGGCTTATCCCCAATCTGCTTTAGATGCTCTCTTTTTGCATATATTATCTTTTTTTCTTTTCCGGTTTTCGACTGTTTAAAAGAAAAACTTTCCTGCACAATACAAAATTCATCAATCTGCAGATTATAATGATATATCGTTCCACTTTCACCAATAACACTTATATCAAATTCCTGCTTTGTTTCACACTCAGCCGGACATTCAGACTGCAGATTATTAATATTGATCAGCGAGCGATACGAATGTTTTACCTTGTTATCTTCAAACATACTTTTCAAAAAAGAAAGGCTGTTAATAAAGTTTGTCTTTCCTCCGGCATTTTCCCCAATCACTACCGCAGTTTTTAAAATATCATATCCCTCTTCTGTTTTAACATAATTATCCGGGAATCTATGTTTTACTTTATTTCCAGGTGCCATCATATCAAATTCTGCTTCTTCAGCAAACGAACAAAAGTTTTTAAACCGATAGGATATTAGCATAAAATGTCACCTCCTATTTATATTTTAGAAAAATCCTATTTTTCTTTCAATATGATTCACGCCCTCAAATACCTGCTCAAAATTTGACCATATTTTCTGCTCATCATCCATAATTGCCCATTCGTGCGTAAATACTGTAATTGGATACTTTTTCTTTATCAGATAGTCCCGTTTTTCCTCTATAGATTCTTCTTTTTCCATTCTTAACCATGTAGGCAAAAATTTCACACCAAGTTTTTTATCATAATATTTTCCATCAGAATATAATTTCGTTCTAGCCTCAGCATCAAGATAATAACTTTCTCTCTCCATTGTTTCGGCACATAAAAAACCTTTTATCCCCTCTTTGTGTAACAGCCTGATTCCCTCTCTATTTCCTTTAAAAGAGGATAATCTTAGATACTGTGCTAAATTTTTTTCAGATGTTATACGGCACAGTTCTTTTGTAACCTGCCTATAGTCTTTTAACATTAATTCAGCGCTATCAGCAGCTTCATACGTCCTGTCAGTCTCTGATTCATCAAAACCATATCCATGAAATCCAAATTTAAGCCAGTCTGCATTTTTTTCAAATTCTTTTGTAAATCGATCTGTCGCATCGGCAAGTGTAAAATTATACCAAGCATTAAAAAAACAATAACAGGTAAATACAGCCCCGAATTTCAAATGTAATTCTTTTATTTTATTTAAAATTGGATTCTCAAATATGGAAACATACTCTTTATGCTCCGTTAGATCCTTAAATATCCATAACGTATCATCGACCGAACAGTGGATTTTTTGACAACTCCAATTCAATAATTTCATATATTTATTACCTTTTCATATCCTCTATCTGCTTTTGCAGATTATTGACCCAGTCTTTGTATACTTCTAATTCTTTCATCCGTTCTTCATTCTGTTTCTGCAGATTATTCACCCAGTCCTTGTATACTTCTGTATCTTTCATTCTCTCTTCATTTTGTTTCTGTAAATTTTCGACCCAGTCCTTGTATGTCTGTAATTCCTGTATCCTGTCCTCGTTCTGTTTCTGCAGCTTCTCATTCCACTCCTTTAACTCAGTACATCTTATACTTGTCTGATAATTTTTTAAACTCCAGTAACGTAAGATTTCCTCCATGCTCTTCTGATAAATATCTGTTTCATTAGCTTCTACACACTTCAATTTTATCTGATCTAACACATCCACAAATTGCTGTATTACAGATTTTTCATCATAATTATTCTTCGCATTTACCTTCAATTCACCATATGCTTCCGTAAATTCTTTAAAATCATGCACTAATTTCACAATGCATGTATCTTTTAAATATGCATAAACATTTTTTACCTTAGCATTAAAATTATCAAATGCAATACAAGGAGTTCCCGTTATAGCAGCAAATATCATACCATGCAATCTATCCGTAATCACTAATTCAGCTGACTGAAATTCTTTAATCTTCTGCTTTAGTAATAATTCTCTATTCTCTTTGCAATAATTATCCATCTGCGTATCTGTATATCTTATTTCCGAAATCCTATCCTTTAAAAAGCTTTCTATTTCATCAACATTCTGATGATTCATAACACTTTCTTTATCACTACGTAAACAAATTAAGACTCCCTTACGTTCCTTTTCCATATTAATTGCATTTAAAGAAAGTACAACATCAGGAAGCATGTACATATCGTTTGTAAAATTTGCTTTCAAACACTCAAAAGATTCTGCATCCCTGGCAATTAAAATCAGATTTTTATTTTTATTATAGATACTTACACTCCGCTTTAATTCTTCTTCTCCTTCTTTATCCCTGGAAAAATATACAGTCTGTGGGAACATAATAATCCGGTTATTTTTAAATCTGCTAATCACAGATCTGCGAATCATCTCATCATCCATATAATAATTACCAAAATTACCGCCCCCCTGCAGGATCAGAATATCCTGATTTTGAATCAGATGTGCAATCCCCTCTATATTCGTCTCAAAATCACTCATATCCACATCAACCACATTGGCATTCATAAAATATTTTTCCAGCAATTTCTGTGTCGCATACCATATTGCCTGATCTCCCATATTTCCATGATTCGGAGTTCCAATGATAAATACATTTTGCTTATCAGCTTCCATATGGTACTTGTTTTTTATAACATGATAATAATCCAAGTATGCCACTTTCCGCTCCTTATTATATGATGTAAACAGTGTCCAATCATAATTGGTTTCATAAAGTTTACAACTCATTGCTGCTTTCATTTCCGGCTTCAGCCATTCTTTTTCTGTTCCATCCAAACGATTTCTTGTTTCTGCATAAGTTACCGTATCTAATCCCGGTATATCTCCTAGTGTTAAAAAAGCATGACCATTATAACAATGTGCTAATCCACATTTTGTTCCTACTGGGCATTCCACCAGACCTTTATCACAATTTTCGTAGATATTTCCCAATGTATTTCCGGTATAACATTGTTTATACTCACCTGTATTTAAGTTTACCCAATAACTCCACATTCCAGCATGACAAAATTCTGTTCTCTTTTTCTTAAATATCGAATACTTAAAATCCAACAATTTTGAATCAAATGTACTCCAGATATCATAAAATTCTGTCAGAGAATGTTCGGATAATAACTCTATTCCACCTGTTCTGTCATCTCTGGCTATCGTTATATGGCAAGGAAAAACTTTTTCCCAAAGATGGATCTCGCCGGAAAGAAACTGGAAGTAAAGGAT
>ERZ773148.1085-NODE-1085-length-23037-cov-9.077321_pt1 | contig 23037 bp, 22 predicted proteins | sample MGYA00580846_ERZ773148 | MGnify/ENA primary metagenome ERZ773148 (study PRJEB29015, sample SAMEA2737879) | human gut metagenome | biome: human gut; feature: human-associated habitat; material: faeces | place: China | collected 2012 ... | reverse complement strand
CTTCAGTTCGTGCGAGACATTGGCGACAAATTCCTGCCGCCGCCTTCAATGCCGAGCTCATCCAGCACCTCCGCCACCAAGCGGTGCACAATGCCGTGCGTACAGCCGGGGCAGTAATGGAAAGGCACGTCCGTCAAAGCGTGCGGCCTTTGGAATACAACAGCCATTATTTAACACCTCCCGCAATCTTACGGATCTGTTCCAGCACTTCCGCCGGGGTTGGGATCATGCCGCCGGTACGCCCATAAAAATGCACGGGGCGCCTGCCGTTGACCGCCAGGCGGACGTCGTCCACCATCTGGCCCATGCTCATTTCCACACAGAGGAACGCCTTGGCGGTTTCAACCGCTTTTTCCACCGCGTTCACTGGATACGATGCCGTGCTGCCGTTCAATGTTGCCGGGATTGCCTTTTACCTTGTAGGCGTCAAAGACCAATATCAGCTCGCACCGCCGGTAGCCTTGGTAGTTGCACAGGATCTGAATGAGCCGGTGCCGGGCGGCGTCCAGGTCGGTTTTCGCCAGCTCGGCCAGCTCCTCCCACGCAAAGATGATATTGTATCCATCCACCAGCAGGTATTCGGGGCCTTCGGGCAGCGGCGCCGCCTTCGGCGGCTTGATGCGCTCGCTCCCGGCGGATCTCGGGGTATGCAGTGCTTCGCCGCTCCGCCGCTTGATGGGCCCGTAGGTCATCTCAAAAATGCGCATCAGCTCTTTATCCTGCAAAAGGGAGCCCCGGTAGGCCTCGCTGCGCTGCCGGGTCACGGCCGGTTCCTCCGGCTCCTCGTCTGCCTTCAGCACATTCGTCTGGATATGCGCCATACCCGGTACCTCATCCCACCGCACGGTGTGTCCGGTCCCTCGGCTGCAAAAGACCGAATCCGCCGTATTCGCGGTATCGGCATCGCAGTCGTAGCCGCAGGCGGCTATCACTTCCTCCGGGTGGCGGCAGGGGGCATAGCCATCCGGTTCCCAGCTCAGCCGTCCTCGTCCGCGGGTGTACCGCAGCACCTCAGCTGGGTAGTCCCGCAGGGCATCCAGCGCCGCCGTTCCCCGCAGGGTAGCAGTCTCCAGCCGCATTTCGGGCGGCTCACACGCGGCCTCCCGCTGCTGTATATCATGGATGGCCCGGCCCAGCTGTTCGGCCGGCACCGTCAGGGTAAAGCGGCACCACGGCTCCAGAAGGATACTCTCCGCCATGCGCAGTCCCTGCCGCACCGCCCGGTAGGTCGCCTCCCGGAAATCCCCGCCCTCGGTGTGCTTTTGGTGGGCCCGTCCAGCGATCAGCGTGATCTTCATATCGGTGATAGGGGAGCCGGTCAGTACTCCCTTGTGGGTCTTTTCGGTCAGATGGGTCAGGATCAGCCGCTGCCAGTTCAGGTCCAGCTTATCGGTGGGGCAGTCGCTTTCAAATCGCAGCCCGCTGCCGCGGGGCAGCGGCTCCATCAGCAGGTGCACCTCGGCGTAGTGACGCAGCGGCTCATAGTGACCGATGCCCTCAACCGGGGCGGCAATGGTCTCCTTGTAAAGAATGCTCCCCTCCTCAAAGCCGATAGCCAGTCCAAAGCGCTCCATGGCCACGCTCTGCAAAATCTCCCGCTGGATCTCTCCCATCAGCCGCACCCGGATCTCCCGCTTCTGCTCCTCCCACTCCAGGTGGAGCTGCGGGTCCTCCTGCTCCAGCTGGCGCAGCTGTGCAAGTGCGGTATGGGGGTCGGTGCCCTCCGGCAGCGTCACCCGGCAGCTTATCACCGGCTCCAGCAGGGGAGAGCTCCTCTCCTGCTCGGAGCCAAGACCTTCCCCAGCATAGCTTTGGCTCAGGCCGGTTACCGCGGCGATCGTTCCGGCCGGGACCTCCTCCACCGCCTGGTATTTGGCCCCGTTATACAGCCGTATCTGGGTGATCTTCTCCCCGCCCGGCAGGGCCATGCGGACCTTCAATGCACCGCCGGTCACCTTCAGGTGGGTCAGCCGGCTGCCCTGCGCATCGGTCGAGATTTTATACACTCTTGCCGCGAAGTCCGGCAAATAGGCCGGGGCCAGGGTCAGCCGGTCCAGGCCCTCCAGCAGCTCCGCTATTCCCTCCTGCCGCAGCGCCGCGCCAAACCAGCAGGGGAACCATGCCCGCCGGGCAAGGGCGGCAGCCAAATTTGTTTCGGTCAGTGTTCCGCTTTCCAGGTATTCCGCCATCAGCCGCTCATCGCACAGCGCCAGTGCTTCCTCATCGGTGTCATGGGGCAGGCAGGCGGGGGAGAGCTTCCTTTGCAGCTCCTCCAGAATAAGCGCGCGGTCAGCGCCCGGCTGATCCATCTTGTTCACAAAAATAAAAGTGGGGATGCGGTACCGTTCCAGCAGGCGCCACAGCGTTTCGGTGTGGGCCTGCACGCCGTCCGTCCCGCTGATAATGAGCACCGCGTAGTCCAGCACCGCCAGCGTCCGCTCCATCTCCGCGCCAAAGTCAGCGTGCCCGGGGGTATCCAGCAGTGTCAGGGCAGTATGGGGCAGGGTCAGCCTTGCCTCCTTGGCAAAGATGGTGATCCCCCGGCTGCGCTCCAGGGCATGGGTGTCCAAGAAAGCATCTCCATGGTCTACCCGCCCGGCCTGCCGCAGCGCCCCGGCCCCCACCAGCATGGCTTCGGTCAGGGTGGTCTTGCCGCTGTCCACATGGGCCACCAGCCCCAGCGTGATATTCTTCTGTGCCATGGCGGTGCCCCCTTTCCGTTATCGTTCCATTCGCTTTCGTAAAATCAGTCGTTCTCCTGCTGCGCGGCGCTCAGCTTCCGCAGATACCGGATCCCCTCGGTAAGGAAGGCCTCCCGGTCAAAGGCCGCGTTGCCGATGGATTCCTGCACGATGATGCCATCGCAGACCAAAAGCAGCAGCCAGGTCAAAAAATCGGCCGGCAGCGCGGTGCGTTCGGCTATTTTCCCACGGATCAATCCCTGAAAGTTCTGATACAGGGTGGTCAGGTTCTGGCGCAGAGTCTCATTGCCCAGCTGGGCTTCCGCCAGCAGCTGCAGGCGCAGTCCGGCAGAGGCAATATCCCGCTCCGCTACATACCGCACCAGCCGGTTCAGGCTGGTGTCCTTCTCTTTGTTCTCGGTCCAGCGGATCAGATCCTCCCACTGTTCATCCAAAAAACGCTGGGTGATATCCAGAAAAACCTCATTTTTGGTTTTGTAGTGGTAGTACAGCGTCCCCTTGGAGATCCCGGCCGCCGCCGCGATCTCCGCCAGCGAGATCTCCGCCAGCGCGGTTGTCTTGAGCAGCTCGGTGGTGGCCTGCAATATCTTTTCCTTGATGTTGTCCTTTCTCGGTGCGGCCATATGCCAGCTCCTTTCCTGTTTCTACCCCGAATTGTACCATGAAAGCGGACGGCTGTCCATCCTGCCCGGCGGTGTAAAGTTTGCGGAAATTTTCTCTCACCCGTCCCTTTGCCGTCTTGACATCTCTCCCGGTAGGCGCTATCATTTGGGTATAGAGTCGGCCGTTTGACCGACACGAACAGGAGGTGCCGGAAAATGAACATCCGCAGGATAAACCGGCGGCTGAAAAAACGCTTTGGCCCGGCGGTAACAGCCGCACTTTCGGAGGGCAGCATTGTCCTCAGCGGGCGGCTGCCCTCCTGGGCAGAAACGGTGGAAGCCTGTTCCCTGGCAGCCGAAAAATACAGTACCACCCATGTGGTCAATGAGATCCGCTGCGATGAGGCAGGGGAGCAGTCCATCCGCATCCCCACTCTGCGGGATACCGCGCTGGAAGGCAGAAAGCCGGATGTCCTCATTATCGGCGGGGGCATTTCTGGGGCCTCCATCGCCCGGGAGCTTTCCAAGTGGCAGCTGGATATCCTGCTGGTGGAAAAGGAAGCCGACCTTGCATTGCAGGCTTCCGGCCGCAATGACGGCGAGGTCCACCCCGGCATCGATCTTTCCCGCGGCTCTCTCAAGCACCACTATGTCCGCCGAGGAAATGCCATGTACGATCAGCTCTGCCGGGAACTTGATGTTCCCTTTAAGCGGGTGGGGCAGTATGTCTGCTTCGAAAAGGCCTGGCTCAAGCCCCTCATCGCCCTCTATTGCCGCGTCCGTAAAAAGCGGGATGGCATCGCCGATACCGAGCTCATCTCCGGGGAGGAGCTGCGCCGCCGGGAGCCCAATCTCCGTTTTGCCTTCGCCATCTCCAATCCGTCCTCCGGCTGTGTCTGTCCCTATGGGCTTACCATCGCCTATGCCGAAAACGCCGTGCAGAACGGTGCCGAGGTCTCGCTGAATACCGCCGTGCTGGGCATGGAGGTACAGGATGGCAAAATACATAGCGTCACCACCAACCGCGGCACCGTTTATCCCGCGTTGGTCATCAATGCCGCCGGTGTTTTCGCGGAGGAGATCGCCGCTATGGCGAGGGACCGCTTCTTCTCCATCCATCCTCGCCGCGGCACCAATTCCATCCTGGATAAAAAGGCCGGGGTCTATATGCACACCATCGCCTCCGTCATGGATATTGCCCGGAACACTCACCACTCCAAAGGTGGCGGCATTCTGCATACCGTCCACGATAACCTGCTGGTTGGCCCCGATGCCATAGAAACCTGGGAAAAAGAAAACACCGAAACCCACCGGGAAAGCATCGACCATGTATTCCAAAAGCAGCAGCGCACCATGCACACCCTTTCCCAGGGGGATATCATTACCTACTTTACCGGGGTGCGCGCCCCCACCTTCGAAGAGGACTTCATCATCGAAATGGGCCGCAAAACCGGCAACATTCTGCACTGTGCCGGTATCCAGTCTCCAGGGCTTACCACTGCCCCGGCCGTCGCGCTGGATATCGAAAAAATGGCGGTCGATTATCTTTCCACGCTTAAACCGGTGGAAAAGAACGAAAACTACGATCCCATCCGTCACGGCCCGCCCATCCTGCGGGAAATGGATGATGAAGGCCGGGCAGCGTTGATTCGACAGAACCCTGATTACGGCATCATCATCTGCCGCTGCGAGGAGGTAAGCAAGGGAGAAATTCTGGATGCCCTGCGTTCGCCCATCCCGGTTCCCACGGTGGATGGCATCAAAAAACGGGTGCGGCCCGGCATGGGCCGCTGCCAGGGCGGGTTCTGCTCACCACTGGTTACTCAAATTATCGCCGAATATCTGGACTGCCCATTGGAGGAGGTCAGAAAATCCTCTGAGCAAGCGGTCATCACCTATGGCAAAACCAAATGACGAAGGAGGGAGAAAGCATGCTTACCGTTGATGTTCTGGTCATCGGCGGGGGACCGGCCGGGCTGGCCGCGGCCATTGCCGCCCACCAAAACGGCGCTCAGGTTCTTCTCATCGAGCGGGAAGCCCGCCTGGGCGGTATCCTCAAACAGTGCATCCACGATGGCTTTGGCCTGGTGCGGTATGGGGAAAAGCTCTCCGGCCCGGAATACGCTGGCCGTTTCATCGATGAATTTCATGCCCTGGGGCTGCAAGCGAGGACCCTCACCTTCGTCACCCGCATCCAAAAGACCGTTGAGGGTTTTGCCGTCACCCTGGTAAACCGGGATGGCGTGGAAACGGTGGCCGCCAAAGCGCTGGTGCTGGCCACCGGCTGCCGGGAGAGGACTGCCAAGCAGGTCTCCATCCATGGCACCCGCCCGGCCGGGGTCTTTACTGCCGGGTGTGCCCAGCATTTTACCAACCTGCTGGGTCAGCTGCCCACCCGGAAGTGTGTCATCCTCGGCAGCGGGGATATCGGTCTTATCATGGCTCGCCGCCTTACGCTGGAGGGCGCCCAGGTGCTGGGCGTCTACGAGGCCAAATCCACCCCCTCCGGGCTCACCCGCAATATCCACCAGTGCCTGCATGATTACAATATCCCGCTTTATCTCTCCCATACCGTCACCCGCGTTTTTGGACAGGATCGACTGACTGCGGTGGAAATTTCCCAGGTGGATGAGTGCATGGTTCCCATCCCCGGCACCGAACAGATCGTGGAATGCGATGCCCTCATCCTTTCGGTCGGGCTCATCCCGGAGAACGAGCTGGCCGAGGGCCTTGGCGCGGCCATCGATCCCAAAACCAAAGGCCCCATCTGCGATGCCGGGCTGATGACCTCGGTCCCCGGTGTATTCTCCTGCGGCAATGCCCTGCATGTCAATGACCTGGTGGACTATGTCTCCGAAAGCGGAGAAGCCGCCGGAAAAAGCGCGGCCCGGTACCGTCCGGGGCAGCAAAGAACCCTCATTCCCATCATGGCGGGGGAGGGGCTGCTGTATGCTGTGCCCCAGCGGCTGGATGTTGCAGCCGACCGTTCCGCTGTGCCCCTCTACTTCCGCAGCCGGGAAAACCTGGGCCCCTGCCGCCTTGTCATTACAGCCGATGGCCGGGAAATATACACCCGCCGGTACCCCTTCCTCCGCCCGCCGGAGATGGAACGGCTGGAGCTGGATCTTTCCGCCAAGGCGCTGACCGCGGCTTCGCAGATCAAACTGGAAATTGAGGTGATGGAGCATGACTGAGCTGACCTGCATCGTCTGTCCCCGGGGCTGCACCCTGCGCATCGAAGAGCGGGACGGCCGTTTTACCGTCACCGGCAATGCCTGTAAACGGGGGGAACAGTTCGCCACGGCCGAGATGACCTGCCCTACCCGCACCCTCTGCACCACGGTGCGCACCGTTTTTCCGGAGGTCCCGGTCATCAGTGTACGCACCTCGGCCGAAATACCCAAGGATAAAATTTTCGATGTCATGCGGGAAATTAACCGCGCCCGTGTGACCCGTCCGATGAAGCGGGGAGAAGCGGTGCTGCCCAATGTGCTGGGCTTGGGGGTGGATATCATCATCACCTCCGGCCTGCTGGAAGAGAAAACCGAAAAGGAGAATGACCATGAGCAATAAACCGTACAAAGGCTTCGAGCCCAAGTGGCTGCTGACTCCCGCCCCGGCGGGCAGCTATCGTTCCATCTTCCGCTGGGGCGATCCCGCGTTTTTCAAGTACCCCAAGGAATCCCTCTACAAGATGATGAAGGAAGCCTTCCATATGACCGATGAGGACTTCCGGAACTACACCGATGATATCGGCTTTGATCAGGTCTCTCTCCCGGATCACCCCTCTCGCATCGCCCCGGAGCACCTGGAGGCGTTGAAAAAGATCGTCGGGAAAGAATTTGTTACCACGGGGGATTACGAAAGACTTTCGGTGGCCTATGGCTGCACCGGCTACGATCTTCTGCGTCTGCGGCACAAGCAGATCGACAGCCTGCCGGATGTGGTGGTCTACCCAGATACCACCGAGCAGGTAGAAGAGCTTGTCCATTATGCGGCGGAGCATAAGCTCCCGCTGTATGTCTACGGCGGCGGCAGCTCCGTTACCCGCGGCGTGGAGCCCATCAAGGGCGGCATCTCGCTGGATATGCGAAAGCGCTTCAATAAGATCCTCAGCTTCAATGAGGTGGACCAGACCATCACGGTGCAGGCGGGGCTTTCCGGCCCCGCGCTGGAGGAAGCCCTGCAGGATGCCCCCAATCGCTTTGGCGCCAAGCGGCAGTATACCTGCGGCCATTTCCCCCAGTCCTTCGAGTACAGCAGCGTGGGCGGCTGGGTGGTTACCCGCGGCGCGGGCCAGAACAGCACTTACTATGGCACCATCGCCGATATCGTCCTTTCCCAGAAATATGCCACCCCCATCGGCCGCATCGTTACGCCCCACTACCCGCGGGAGGCCACCGGCCCCGATCTCAACCAGATCATGATGGGCTCCGAGGGGACCTTCGGCGTCCTTACCGAAGTGACCCTCAAGGTATTCCGCTGGCAGCCGGAAAACCGAAAGCGCTTTTCCTACATGTTCCGGGATTGGGAGACCGCCATGGCGGCCGCCCGGGAGATGATGCAGTGCGAATGCGGCTATTCCTCGGTGTTTCGCCTTTCCGACCCCGAAGAGACCCACCTGATGCTCAAGCTCTACAATGTGGATGAAACCCCGCTGGCCCCACTGCTGGATAAGCTGGGCTACAAGGATATGGAGCGCTGTATGTTCCTGGGCTTTACCGATGGCGAAAAGGGCTTTTCCAAAAATGTGGCGAAGAATATCCACCGCATTGCCCGCCGCTTTGGTGCCATGCCCATGACCGGCTATGTGACCAAGAGCTGGGAAAAGGGCCGCTTCAATGACCCTTACCTCCGCGATACCCTCATGGATTTCAGCGTCATCACCGATACGCTGGAGTGCAGCGTCAACTGGTCCAATATGGCGCAGGTGCACCGCGATGTGCGCGCGGTCTGCCATGCGCTGCCCAATACCATCGTCACCACGCACATGAGTCACTGCTACCCGCAGGGCGCCAACCTGTACTTCATCTTCATCACCCGGATGAACGATGCCGCTGAATTTAAGCGCTACCACACCACCATTCTGGATGCCATCCAGAAATCCGGCGCGGCCATCAGCCATCATCACGGCATCGGCAAGATGTTCGCCCCGTGGCTGGAGGGCTACATCGGTGAGAAGGAATACGGGGTGTTCCGGGTGCTCAAGGATTACTTTGACCCCGATTACACCATGAACCCCGGCGGTACCATCGGCCTGGACCTGAAGCCCGAAGAAAAGAAGCGCCTAAACGAGCGGAAAGACTACCGCTGAGTTTGATATTCCCCGTTGGCCCGGAGAACCTCGGTTTTCCGGGCTTTTTGGCGTCCTTTTCCAGGGCGGCGGGAGGGATCGGCCGGAGGCCAGGAACGCCCGCAGGCAGGCTTATGCCCGGCGCAGACGGGCTGATGCCTGTCAAGGGCAGCGACGCCGCATCCGACGATTCCTCTCGCCGCCCCTGTTTTTTGATATTTTATCAAAGAAAAATCAAATTTGCTGTTGACAATAACATATGAGCGTGCTATCATATGAACAAGAAAACATATGAATGGAGGTCGAAATGATGCCAAAGCATGACCATACCGCCATCCTGCAAACGGTGCGGCAGGAGCTGCCCCCGGAGGAGCTGATCTGTGACCTTTCGGATCTCTTCAAGGTGTTCGGCGATACCACCCGCATGCGGATTCTGTATTCGCTGTTTGAATCGGAGCTGTGTGTCTGCGCCATCGCGGAGCTGCTGGGCATGACCCAATCCGCCATCTCGCACCAGCTTAAGGTGCTGCGGGAAAATAAGCTGGTCGCCTCCCGCCGGGAGGGCAAGACCATCTACTATTTCCTGGCGGATGACCATGTCCGTACCATCATCGGGCAGGGCTTTGAGCACCTGACCGAGCATGACCACCATTCCTATCCCACCAATCATTCATCCAAGGAGGAAAACTGACATGAAAAAGATGTATATGCTGGAAGACCTGGATTGCGCCAACTGCGCCGCCAAGATGGAGGAAGCCATTTCCAAAATTGATGGCGTGACCTATGCCCGTGTCAGCTACCTGGCCCAGAAGCTCACCCTGGAGGCCGATGACGCCCGCTACGATGACATCCTGGCCGAAGTGGTAAAGACCTGCAAGCGCGTGGAACCCGATTGCCGCATCCTGCTCAAGTAATATTTTCCGCCATCACCGGGGAAAGGGGATTACCGAAATGACAAGAAAACAGAAAAAGCATCTGGCCCGCATTATCGCCGCGGCGGTACTGCTGGCACTGGTGTGGTTCGTTCTCCCGCTGGAGGGCATCTGGAAGCTTTTGGCCTACTGTGTGCCGTATTTCATTGTCGGCTGGGATGTCCTGTGGGGTGCTATCCGCAAAATCCTGCACGGTGACCTGATGGACGAGGAATTCCTCATGTCGGTCGCCACCATCGGCGCCTTTGTACTGGGCGATTACCGGGAAGCCGTCGCCGTTATGCTGTTCTATCAGATCGGTGAATGGTTCCAGGGCGTTGCCGTGGGCAAGACCCGCCGCAACATCACCCAGCTTATGGATCTCCGCCCCGATTACGCCAATGTGGTGCGGAATGGACAGGAAGAAAAGGTGGACCCCGATGAAGTCGAAGTAGGGGAGACCATCATCGTCCGCCCCGGCGAAAAGATCCCGCTGGATGGCGTGATCCTGGAGGGCTCCACCGCTGTGAATACCGCCGCCCTGACCGGCGAAAGCCTGCCGCAGGATAAGGCGGAGGGCGATCCGGTGGTCAGCGGTACGGTAAATCTCACCGGTGTCATTACGGTTCAGACCCAAAGCGCCTACGGCGAATCCACCGCCGCCAAGATCCTGGAGCTGGTGGAAAACGCCTCCGAGCAAAAGGCCAGGGTGGAGGGCTTTATCACCCGGTTTGCCCACTGGTACACCCCCTGCGTCGTGGCAGGCGCCGCCCTGCTGGCGGTCATTCCGCCCCTGTTCTTCTCCCAGCCCTGGGGCACCTGGGTGGAGCGTGCCCTGGTATTCCTGGTTGTTTCCTGCCCCTGCGCGCTGGTTGTCAGTGTGCCGCTCACCTTCTTTGGCGGCATCGGCGGGGCTTCCCGCTGCGGCATCCTGGTAAAGGGCGCCGGCTATATGGAAACACTGGCTAAGGCCAAAACCGTCGTATTCGATAAGACCGGCACCCTGACAAAGGGCAGCTTTACCGTCACCCATATCGTCCCCGCCGCCGGAACCGAGGACGACCTGCTGGCGACCGCCGCCGCTGCCGAGAGCTTCTCTCATCATCCCATTGCCCAGTCGGTGGTGGCCGCCTACGGCAAGCCCATCGAAAAAGAGATCGAGGACGCCAAGGACCACACCGGCCGCGGCATCGAAGCCGTCATTGACGGCCGGCATATCTACGCCGGCAATGAGCGCCTAATGAAGGAAATCGGCGTTCCCTGCCGGGAGGTCGCCGAGGTCGGCACCGTTATCCACATGGCGGCCGATAAGGACTACCTCGGCTATCTAGTCATCGCCGATACCCCCAAGCCCGATTCCGCCGAGGCCATTCGGACCCTCAAGGCCGAGGGCGTGGAAAAGACCGTGATGCTGACCGGCGATAAGACCGCCGTAGCCCAGGCTGTGGCTGGGGAGCTTGGCCTGGATGAATACCGGGCCGAGCTGCTGCCCGCCGATAAGGTGACCGCGGTGGAGGAGCTGCTGCAAACCGGTTCTCCTCTGGTGTTCGTCGGCGATGGCATCAATGATGCTCCTGTTTTGGCCCGCGCCGATGTCGGTGTCGCCATGGGCGCCCTGGGCAGCGATGCCGCCATTGAGGCCGCTGATATCGTCTTGATGGACGATGCCCCCAGCAAGCTGGCGCTGGCCGTTCGGCTTTCCCGCCGCACCATGAAGATCGTCTGGCAGAATGTTATCTTCGCCCTGGCGGTCAAGGCGCTGGTACTGGTGCTGGGCGCCACCGGCGATGCCAACATGTGGATCGCTGTCTTTGCCGATGTGGGCGTGCTGGTGCTGGCCATCCTCAATGCCATGCGGGCCCTGTTGGTCCCCAAGCACTGATATTATCCATGTTTTTCTTCCGGCGGTCTGCCCTCCCTTGTGGGTCAGGCCGCCCCTTCTTGCGCTTTTACCCTATTTGCGGTAGAATCCTATCATCCAAAACCCCAAAAGGAGGCCGCCCATGCGAGAGATCACCGAAGCCCTGTTTGCCCTGCGGGATGAAAAATACCGTGCCTTCCATGCCGCCCTCATGCCGGGGGTGGCGTGGGAGCGCGTCATCGGGGTGCGGATGCCCGCCCTGCGCCGCTATGCCGCCGCCCTAGCCAAAACGCCGCAGGCCGCACTCTTCCTGCGGGAGCTGCCTCACACCTACTACGAGGAAAATAATCTCCATGCCCTGCTGCTGATGCGGGAAAAGAGTTTTGAGGCCCTGATGCCGTGGCTGGAGCGCTTTCTGCCGCGGATCGATAACTGGGCCACCTGCGACCTGTTAAAGCCCGTCTGCTTTGCCAAAAACCGCGAAAAGCTGCTGCCCTGCGTCACCCGCTGGCTGGGGGATGCCCACCCCTACACCGTCCGTTTCGCCATCGAGATGCTGATGACCCACTACCTGCGGGAGGATTTTTCCCCGGAGTACCCGGCCTGGGTGGCCGCGGTGGAAAGCGATCACTACTACATCCGCATGATGCAGGCGTGGTATTTCGCCACGGCGCTCGCCTTCCGGTATGAGGAGATCCTGCCCTACCTCACCGAAGACCGCCTTTCCCCCTGGGTACGGCAAAAAACCATCCAAAAGGCAGTGGAGAGCTTCCGCATCCCCCCGGAGCACAAGGCTGAGCTCAAGGCTCTGCGCCGCTGAACAGCCCCTCATCTCACCCCGGAACCGCCCGTTCCGGGGCTTTTTTTACAGTTTGTTCATCCCCTGCGTTTGCCTTTTTTGCCGCAGTATGGTAAAATATCCGCACAAAACCATTTTTGGGAGTGACTTATGCTAAAACGATGGACGGCGCTGCTGCTGGCGGTCATGCTGGTGCTTTTGACTGCCTGCGGCGCGCAAAAAGAATACAAACTGTCCGCGGTATTTGCCGCCGCGGAGGAAGACCGCCCTCAGTGGCTGGCCGATCCTGATAACGCCGCCCTGTGGGATCAGCTGGGCCTTTCCGGCTCGGTCGTCTCGGATGGCGACCCCACCACCTTGACCATCGGGGCACAGAACTGGGTGCTGCAGCCCGCCGCGGTGGAGGGTAAAGCTGTGACCCTGTGCTACTGCATCGATGAGCAGAACCGGCCCCTTCTGGATCTGCGGGCCTCCTTCGGCATCAATGTGCTTCCTGTGGAGGAATGGACCGCCTGTGAGGATCTTTTCATCGTGCGCGTGTGGGCGCAGCAGGGCGGGGACCTGCCGGAAAATTATCTTTCCGGGGAGGATGAGGGCCTGAACCGCTATGCCGTTCTTCTCACCGATCCCATCACCGGCGAAAGCGCCAGTGCTGTTGCCTCCGATGCCGAATTACAGGCTCTCCTGGCCGATGGCAAGCCCCATGCCCTGTGTCTGCGGCTGCGGGCCATGCAGCAGGGGGAGCCGTCCCTCCGGGTCGTCACGGTGCTGTGCCAGGGCTGGCTGGAAAAGGAATCGGTGCTGCGGGTACAGTCGGAGCAGCTCCTGTGGGCCGCCCGCCACGGGGAAAATGACACCCTGCGTCTGCTGCTCAATGAGGGCAATGTTTCGGTGACCGACCGCAATGGCGATGGCCTGCTGTGGGCCGCGCTGCAAAGCGGCAATGCCGAAACGGTGGAGCTGGTGGTCAAAGCCGGTGCCACCGGGGAAAACCACAATCTCTACTGGGCGGAGCCTGCCACCCTTACCATAGCGGAGCGCCTGGATTGGCAGCAGCTGCTTTCCACTCTGGAGGAGCAGCACACCGATACCGGCTGCACGGCGCCTTCCATTGCCTACTGCTGCACCGCCATGGGGAATGCCGAACGGCTGTCGCTTTACCTGGCCCATTTCCCGCTCTCGGCGGAGGAGGCAGCCCTTCCTGAAGGGGACAGCACCACTGTGGCCCTGCGCTACGGGGTGGAAAGCGCCCAAACCGGCAATTTGCTGGACCTGGCTGTGGCCAATGATGATACCGAAACCGCCGCTGTACTGCTGCAAAATGGGGTCACGGCCTCGCCGCTGCTGCTCAAAAAGCTGCAGGCCTCGCCCACTACCCTTTCCGATGAGATGCTGGCGCTGCTGGGCAGCTACCGGTACTTTGGCGTGCTGGATGAGGTGTTGGCCGATTACCGCGCGTTCAAGGAGAGCTACGAGGCCGTGGCGGGGGAAAGCTGCCGCCGCTTCGAGCGGGATTACGCAGCCTACTGTGAGGCCATGGAAAAGGGCGATAGCTTCGCCGCCGCCGGCATTATGGATAGCGGCCTGCTGGATGAGATCGTGGGTCAGCTGCAGGCAGTGCAGAATGTGGAAAAGCCCGAGACCGAGGCCATCAACGCCCTGTGGGACCTGATGTACGAGTACGCCGATATGATGGATACCGCCGGCTACTACTACAAGCGCATCTCCCTCAGCACCTATGTGGTTACACGCCGCTACTATCGGGCCCTGTTTGAAAACCGCCTGGGCCGGGCCCACGCCCTTTACGAGGAATTCAAGCACCAGACCGCCGTTTACGATGGCCTTTTGCAGAACTGGGCCGAATAAATCTAACCGAAAGAGGGCTTTTTCGTATGATCTATTACCTCACCGGCACCGGCAACAGCCGCTGGGCCGCGCAGCTGCTGGCAGATCATCTGCACGATACCGCCGAGGATGCCGCCCCCGCCCTCAAAAGTGGCCTGGCGCCTTCCCTCCATTCCGAAAAACCGTGGGTCTTTGTCTGTCCCACCTACGGCTGGCAGATCCCCCATGTCTTTGCCGATCTGCTGCGCCGCACCGGCTTTGATGGCAGCAGAAAAGCCTATTTCGTCCTCACCTGCGGGGATGATATCGGCGCGGCCGGGCCCCGCCTGCGCAAGCTCTGCGGGGAGCTGGGCCTGGAATACCGCGGCGTGTGGCCGCTGGTGATGCCGGAAAACTATGTGGCCATGTTCCCAGTGCCAGGAGAGGAAGAGGCGAAGAAGATCATTGATGCCGCGCGGGAGCCCCTTCTGGAAGCCGCCGCCCTCATCGCAGGGGATCAGCCCTTCCCGGGGGGAAAGCTGACCCTGGCCGACCGCCTAAAAAGCGGCGTTGTCAACCGTTTCTTCTATCGCTTTTGCATTAAAAGCAGCCCCTTTTACACCACCCCGGTCTGCAATGGCTGTTGCCGCTGCGCCAAAATGTGCTTCACCAACTGCATCGTGATGCGGGAGGGCAAACCCCACTGGGAGGGGCATTGTACCCACTGCATGGCCTGTATCTGCGGCTGCCCGCAGCACGCCATTGAGTACGGCAAAAAGAGCCAGGGCAAGCCCCGCTACCGCTGCGAGGAGTACACCGGGTGAGCTTTGGCGGAAAAATGCCGCTTTTTTGCGATGAAACCGCCCTTTTTGTGCAAAATAGTGCTTGCAAAGCCTTGCAATTTGTGATACAGTATTATTTGGAATATGGTAGTAGAAAGAAAGAGTGGGGCGACCCGCTCTTTCCTTTATGTTAGGAGGCAAAGCGATGGCCAAAAAGAATACCGCCGCCATAGCGGAGGAGCTGGCAGCTCCCATTCTGGAAGAGATGGGCCTGCAGCTGTGGGATGTCGTCTACGAGAAGGAGGGCAGTGGCTGGTACCTGCGGTACTATGTCGATAAAGAGGGCGGCATCGATATCAATAGCTGCGAGGCCTTTTCCCGGGCAATCAGCGATGTGCTGGATGAAGCCGACCCCATCGATGGCAGCTACACGCTGGAGGTTTCCTCCCCCGGCATCGAGCGCGCCCTCACCCGCGATTGGCACTTTGAGGCCCTGATGGGCCAGCAGCTGCTGGTGCGGCTCATCCGCCCGGTGGAGGGTGTGCGGGATTTCATCGGCACCCTTACCGATTACCGCGATGGCACCCTGACCCTGCTGCTGGATGAAAAAACCGAAATGAATGTGGAACGCGGCGAAACCGCGTTTATCCGTCTGTATAATGATTTTAGTGGAGGAGTAAGCAAATGAGCGCTGCAAGAGCCAAGAAGAAACCCCAGGAGGAATTTAACCTCTTTGATGCCCTGAAGATGCTGGAGAAGGAAAAAGGCATCCCGGTGGATTATATGATCGAAAAGATCCAGACCGCCATCGCCCAGGCCATCAAGAAGGACCCCTTTAACAGCGAAAACAGCATCGTGGAGATCGATCCCGAGACCGGCCGCTTCTATGTGGCGCTGCGCAAGGATGTCGTGGAGGAGGTCGAGGACCCAACCACCCAGATCAGCGTGGAGGATGCTGCCAAGTACCAGAGCGGCATCACCGCCGGAAGTGTGCTGGAAGTCGCCCTTGATCCTAAAAAGTTCGGACGCATCGCGGCCCAGGCGGCCAAATCCTCCATCCATCAAGGCATCCGGGAGGCCGAAAAGGGCCTGCTGCTCAAGGAGTATGAGAGCCGCCAGCACGATATCGTTTCCGCCAAGGTGCTGCGGGTGGATCCCGTCCGCGGCAATGTCACCCTGGAGATCGGCAGCAGCGAAGCCGTGCTGCCCAAGACCGAGCAGATCCCCGATGAGACCTTTACCGAGGGCCAGCGCATCAAGGTATATGTGGTGGATGTGCAGAACACCGAAAAGGGCCCCCGCCTTATGATCTCCCGCACCCACCCCGGCCTGGTCAAGCGTCTCTTCGAGATGAATGTCCCCGAAATCTACGATGGCACCGTCGAGATCCGTTCCATCGCCCGCGAGGCGGGTTCCCGCAGCAAGCTGGCCGTTTCCAGCCGGGATGAGAATGTGGATGCCATCGGCGCCTGCATCGGCCCCAAGGGCGCCCGTGTCAATACCATCGTGGAGGAGCTGGGCGGCGAAAAGATCGATGTCGTCAATTACAGCGATGACCCCGCCGCCTATATTTCCGCGGCGCTTTCTCCCGCCACCGTTTTGGGCGTGGAGATCCTGGATGCCGATACCCACAGCTGCCGCGTCACCGTGCCGGATCATCAGCTTTCGCTCGCCATCGGCAATAAGGGCCAGAACGCCCGCCTGGCGGCCCGCCTGACCGGCTGGAAGATCGATATCCGTCCCGAAAGCGGCTTCTACGGCGAGGAGGAACCCGCCAAGGAAGAGTAATCATAAAGAAAGGAGGCACCCACAGTGCAGCAAAAGAAGATCCCCGTAAGAATGTGCGCCGGCTGCGGCGAGCATTTCCCCAAAAAAGAGCTGGTACGCATTGTCCATACCCCGCAGGGCGAGGTCCATGTAGACCCCACCGGGCGGATGGCCGGCCGCGGTGCTTATCTCTGCCGCAATGCCGAGTGCCTCCGCAAGGCACAGAAGGCCAAACGGCTGGAGCGTGCCTTCCAATGCCCCGTACCCGATGAGGTGATGGCAAAACTGGAAGAGGAGCTGAACGCCGCCGATGAATGATGTGACCCAAAGAAAGGTGCTGGGATTCATCTCCCTGTGCCGCCGGGCCGGCCGGCTCACCACCGGCATGGATGCCGCCGTGGAAAAAGCGGAAAAAGGGGAAGCCCATCTTCTCCTGCTGGCGCAGGATCTTTCCCCCCGCAGCGCCGCGCGGCTCCGGCAAAAGCTGCCGGATATCCCGGTAATTTCTCTTCCCTGTACGATGCAGACCCTCAGCCGCTATACCGGCAAAAATACCGGCATTCTGGCGGTCTGCGATGAAAACTTCGCCGGTGGTATCCGGGCAATGATGAGTGATGATGAGGAGGACTTGGATAGATGATCGAAAAAGTTAAACTGAACGAGGTCGCCAAAGACCTGAATATAAGCGGCAAGGACCTGACCGCGCTGCTGCAGCAGCGCTTCGGCGGCGAGGCCAAAAAGCCGCAGACGGTGCTCTCCGGCGAGGAGCTCAATTTTGTGATGGAGCACTACACCCAGCAGCACGCCGTCAAGGACTTTGGCGAGTACTTTAAGCTTGGTGAAAAGAAGCCCGCCCCCGCCGCGGCCCCCAAACCCGCAGAAAAGCCCGCCGAAAAGCCCGTGGAAAAGGCAGCGCCCGCCCCCGCCCCGGCTCCCCGGCCCGCCGCTCCGGCTCCCCGGCCCCAGCAGCCGGCTGCCAATGGCCAGGGCCAAAACCGTCCCCAGCAGGGGAATAACCGTCCCCAGCAGGGGAATAACCGCCCGCAGGGCGAGCGCCGGTTTGAGAATAACCGTCCGCAGGGCGACCGCCGGTTTGAGAATAACCGTCCCCAGGGCGAGCGTCGCTTTGAGAACAACCGCGATAACAACCGCCCCCAGGGCAACGGCCTGCGGCCCAATCTGAACCAGAAGCCCGCTGCTCCCGCCCCGGCCCCCAAGCCTGCGGCGCCCCAGCAGCCCGCCGCCCCCCGCAAGCCTATCGAGATCCGCCAGCAGGCCCCCAAGCAGAAGGGCCCCAAGGGCGAGAATACCTTTACCGCCAATACCGTGACCCGCACCACCGTGGATATGCGCACCAGCGAGGTCAACCTCGATAAGTACAATGAGCGGTACGAACAGATCGCCCCGGCCGGCAATATGAAGGATAACTTCGCCAAAAAGCAGAAGCTCAATCAGAAATCCGCCCGCCGCGGCAAGCCCGTCCTCAGCCGCAAGGAGCGCGAGGAGGAAAAGATGCGCCGCCTGGAGCTGGAGCGTCAGCGCCGCCAGCGGCTGGAGGTGGCCCTGCCCGAGGAAATGACTGTCGGCGAGCTGGCCCTCACCCTCAAGGTACAGGCCAGCGAGATCGTCAAGAAGCTGATGGGACTGGGCGTTATGGCCTCCATCAGCGATGTCATCGACTTTGATACCGCCTCCCTCGTCGCCATGGAGATCGGCGCCAAGGTCACCAAGCAGGTCGTTGTCACCATTGAGGACCGCCTGTTCGAGGTAGAGGATAAGGAAGAAGCCCAGGAGCCCCGGCCCCCCATCGTGGTGGTCATGGGCCATGTCGATCACGGCAAGACCTCTATCCTGGATGCCATCCGGAAAACCAGTGTCGTTTCCGGCGAAGCCGGCGGCATCACCCAGCACATTGGTGCTTACCAGGTGCAGGTGGATGGCCGCCCCATCACCTTCCTGGATACCCCCGGCCACGCCGCCTTCACCTCCATGAGAGCCCGCGGCGCCCAGGTCACCGATATCGCCGTGCTGGTCGTCGCCGCCGATGACGGCATTATGCCCCAGACGGTAGAGGCCATCAACCACGCCAAGGAGGCCGGTGTTTCCATCATCGTGGCCATCAATAAGATGGATAAACCCGAAGCCAATCCCGAGCGCATCAAGCAGCAGCTCACCGAATACGAGCTGGTCCCCGAGGAGTGGGGCGGCGATACCATCTGCGTTCCTGTTTCCGCCAAAACCGGCATGGGGCTGGATAACCTCCTGGAGATGATCCTGCTGGTGGCCGATACCATGGAGCTGACCGCCAACCCCAACCGCATGGCCAAGGGCACCGTTATCGAGGCCAAGCTGGATACCGGCCGCGGCCCTGTGGCCACCGTCCTCATCCAGACCGGTACCCTGCATTCCGGCGAGGCCATTATCGCCGGCACCGCCGTGGGCCGTGTGCGTGTCATGACCAACGATAAGGGCCAAAAGGTCGAGGAGGCCGGCCCCTCCTGCCCGGTGGAGATCACCGGTCTGGCCGAAGTCCCCGCCGCGGGCGATATCTTCAATGCCGTTGAGGATGAGAAGCTGGCCCGCGAGCTGGTGGAAAAACGCCGCATGGAGCAGAAGGAGGAGGAATTCAAGCGGTACCAGAAGGTCACCCTGGATAACCTCTTCGAGCACATCAGCGAGGGCGAGGTGCTGGAGCTGCCCGTTATCGTCAAGGGCGATGTTCAGGGCTCGGTGGAAGCCGTCCGCCAGTCCCTTGAAAAGCTCTCCAATGATGAGGTTCGTGTCCGTGTCATCCACGGGGCCGTCGGCGCTGTCAGCGAAAGCGATGTCATGCTGGCCAATGCCTCCCATGCCATCATCGTCGGCTTCAATGTCCGTCCCGACCCCACCGCCAAGGCCAATGCCGAGCGGGACGGTGTCGAGATCCGCCTCTACCGCATCATCTACGATGCCATCGAGGAGATCGAGGCCGCTATGAAGGGTATGCTCAAGCCCAAGACCGAGGAGGTCGATCTGGGCCGGGCGGAGATCCGCAATGTCTACAAGATCACCGGCGTGGGCGCCGTGGCCGGCTGCTATGTGCTGGATGGCAAGATGGTCCGCTCCGCCAATATCCGTGTGGTCCGTGACGGCATCATCATCGCCGATGACAAGATGGCCTCTCTGCGCCGCTTTAAGGACGATGTGAAGGAAGTGGCCCAGGGCTACGAATGCGGCATCACGCTGGAGAAGTTCAGCGACCTGAAGAACGGCGATATCTTTGAAGCCTACGAGATTAGAGAAATCAAACAATAATTTTCTGGTAAAGAAGGCGGCCGGATCATATCCGGCTGCCCCTTGCCGTTTGAAGAGAAAAACCAAAGGAGGGGCACCATGCCGAATTATAAAAACGCCCGTCATGGCGAGGATATCCACCGGGAGCTGACCGCAATTTTCCGGTCGCTCAAGGATCCCCGCATCGACCCCATGCTTTCCATCGTCCGCACCGAGCTTTCCCGTGACGGCTCCAGCTGCAAGGTCTATGTCAGCTCCCTTTCCGGCATCGAGACCGCGAAAGAATCGGTGAAGGGGCTCAAGAGCGCGGCAGGCTATATCCGCCGGGAGGTGGGCAGCCGGCTGGCCATGCGCCACACCCCGGAATTCCAGTTCATCGCCGATGACTCCATCGAATACGGTGTCCACATCAGCCACCTGCTGCGCGAGATCGTCCCGGAGGAGGAAGCGAAAGGGGAGGCCGAAGAATGAGGGAAAACCTTTCCGCGGCCCGCGCGGCCGAGCTGCTGATGCAGAAGGACAATATCACCCTGCTGTGCCACCGCCGCCCCGATGGCGATACCGTGGGCAGCGCCTTTGCCCTATACTATGCCCTAAAGGAGCTAGGCAAGGAGGTACGGGTGCTGTGCGCCGATGCCCTGCCGAAGCAGTATGACTATCTGTATGGGGATTACACCCCCAGCCGGGTACTGGACTGGCCGGTGGAATATGTGGTGGCCGTGGATGTGGCCACCGCCGGGATGCTGGGCGGCCTGGAGGAAAAGTACGGCCATATGGTGGATCTCTGCATTGACCACCACCCCAGCAACAGCGATTATGCCGCCCAGACCTGCCTGTGGCAGGAGGCCGGGGCCTGTGCCGAGCCGGTCGCCGCCGTCATTAAGGCCATCGGGCTGCCCGTTTCCGGCAAAATAGCCGAGTGCGTCTATACCGGCCTTGTCACCGATACCGGCGGGTTCCGCTTTTCCAATACCGCGGCCGGGACGCTGCGGCTGGCTGCGGAGATCATGGAAAGCGGCGTGGATACCGCCGCCATCAATACCCGTGTTTTTGAAAGCGAAAGCAAGGCCAAAATGCTGGCCGAAGCCAAAATGATGTCCTCGCTGGAATTTTACGCCGGGGACCGGATCGCCGTGATGCCGGTGACGCTGGCCATGCGGGCCCAAACCGGCGTGACCGGTGAGGAGCTGGAGGATGTGGCAGGCATCCCCCGGAAGATAGAGGGCGTGCTGCTGGGCATCACCATCAAGGAGCACGAGGGGGAATGCCATATCTCCCTGCGCAGCAAGGAGCCGGTCAATGCCGATGAGATCGCGGAGATCTTCGGCGGCGGCGGGCACCGTTTGGCCGCTGGAATCACCATAAAGGGAACGGTGGAGGAGACCGCCCGCCTGCTGGTGGCCGAGGCCGTAAAACATCTGCCAAAGGAGCAAGCATGAAGAAAACATACCATTCCCGCCAGCTGGAGGGGATCCTATGTGTCGATAAACCGCAGGACTGGACCTCCTTTGATGTGGTGGCGAAGATGCGGGGCATTGCCGATTGCCACAAGATAGGCCACGGCGGTACCCTGGACCCGATGGCCACCGGTGTGCTGCCGCTCTTTTTTGGCCGCAGCGCCAAGGCCATGGAGCTGATGCCGGTACAGGATAAGCGCTATACCGCTTCCATCCGCTTTGGGGTGACCACCGATACCCAGGACTGCACCGGCAATATCCTTTCCACCAGCGAAAAGTCGGTGACGAAAAAAGCGCTGGAGGCAGCCCTGGCGCCGCTGCGGGGCACCATTGACCAGCTGCCGCCGATGTATTCCGCCGTTTGGGTGGATGGCCAGCGGCTGTATAAGCTGGCCCGGGCCGGAAAAGAGGTGGAACGGCCCACCCGGCAGGTGACCATCCACCGGCTGGACCTGCTGGAATTTGACGAGGCGGCAAGGACCTGCGTCATCGATGTGGCCTGCAGTAAGGGGACCTACATTCGCACCCTCTGCCACGACATTGGCGAGGCGCTGGGCTGCGGCGGTATGCTGACCGCCCTGAGAAGGACCGAGACTCTGGGCTTTACCACGGCGGACTGCCATACCCTGGAGGAGTTGAAGCAGGCCAGCGAGGAGGGCCGCTTTGAGGAGCTGCTGATGCCGGTGGACGCGGCTTTCCGGCAGTATAAAAGCATCTTCCTTTCCCCCAAGCAGACCAAAATGTTCCTCGACGGCATCCGGCTGGATACCAACCGCATCAAGATTCCGGCCGAGGGCGACACCGTGAGAGTTTACGGCGAGGGCCGTTTTTTGGCGCTGGCCCACATCGAACGCAGCATAGCAGAATTGCAGATCATCAAGCTGTTTTACACAAAGGAGAATCCCAATTGCTGATCTTCCATGACCTTTCCCGCAAAAGTGAATATCCCACCGTGGCGGCGCTGGGCTTTTTTGACGGCGTGCACCTGGGGCACCGCGCGGTAATAGCCGAGGCGGTAAAACAGGCGCGCGCGCAAAACGGCAAGGGGGCGGTTTTTACCTTTGAGCCGCCGCACCACACCGACCGGGCCGTGAGCAAAAGCGATGTGAAGCTGCTGCAAAGCCCTGAAAGCCGGGACCGGGTGATGGAGGAGCTGGGGGTGGAGCTGGTGCTTTGCCCGCCGTTTGAGAGCTTCTACAACTTTTCTCCGGAGGAATTTGTGCGGGAGATACTGAAAAACTGCCTGAACTGCAGGGGTGTGGTGTGCGGCGAGGATTACCGCTTTGGCAAAAAGGGCGCCGGAAATGTGGCCCTGCTGCGGGAGCTGGCGGAGCCGATGGGCATTGCTGTGACGGCGCTGGAGCCGGTGACCTGGAAAGGGGAGACGGTGAGCTCCAGCCGGATACGGCGCTGCCTGCTGGAGGGAGATACCGAGCTGGCGGGAGAGCTGCTGGGGACGCCCTATGCCGTCTGTGGAAAAGCGGTGCGGCGGGGAGAGGAGCTCTGCCTGCGGCTGCCGCCGGAAATGGCGCTGCCGGCGGAGGGCTGCTACCATGGATTGGACAAGACCCATGGCGGCCGGCCGGTGCTGCTGACCGTCCGGGAGGGGGCCATTGCCTGGCGGGGAGAGGCCACTGAGCAAGAGCCGGTAGAGCTGGCCTTTCTGGGGCGGGGATAAAAAGTCCTCCCACTAATACGGCAAAATCGCATGTTTTTTGCAGTCCAAAGGTTAATATTTCACTTTTTTTAATGGAAAGTTTACATTA
>ERZ773148.1082-NODE-1082-length-23073-cov-13.209184_pt1 | contig 23073 bp, 18 predicted proteins | sample MGYA00580846_ERZ773148 | MGnify/ENA primary metagenome ERZ773148 (study PRJEB29015, sample SAMEA2737879) | human gut metagenome | biome: human gut; feature: human-associated habitat; material: faeces | place: China | collected 2012 ... | reverse complement strand
CCCTGTGATATAATCTTGGCAGTCCATAGTGATTGCCCTCCCTTGGCAGATGTTGTGTAGGAACTTCATTCTACCATGCTGGAAAATCACTATGGATTTTTTTTGTTAGGTGTCCAACTTCATTATGCAATCAACCATTATTATTCGTCTTAGCGAATTTACAATAACCGATTTGCACAAAGACTACTTCCTTTTTCTTCCGCCTGCCAAAATATATTATAGCCTTACATTTTTTGTGAAAGATATGAAAAAAGTTGTTGCAATACTATGATTATTGGAGTATAATTGCAATAAATAAAATTATATTTTTGTTTAAGAAATATAATTTTAAATAGTGAATATGTGGAGGTAAAAAATGAAACGTTTGTTGGCTGCTGTTTTATCACTTATGCTTGTTTTACTGGCCGTTGGTTGCACAAATAGTAGTGCACCCAGTGTGGAGGCGATTCAAGAAGAGACTTCTTCAATTGCTGAAAAGACAGAAGCTGCCATCCCAGAGGGTCCTTATGTTATTAGTGGTGGCCCATCTGGCGGAAACGCTTATACAGTAAGTGCTTGTTTTGCTGACGTTTGGTCCAGGAGTGGTTGCCTTGTGGATATTATCCCCGGTGGAGGTACTGCAAATGCGGTGGGTGTATCTGAGGGTACTTATCCTATGGGATGGTGCATGGAATCAAATCTGATGGAGGCAATCGCTGGAACCGAAGCGTTTGATAAAGAGTATACTAATATTTCTCAGATTGTTCGCATGGAGGCAATCCCTTGTATAATTATTGTTCCCGCCGATTCAGATATATATAATCTTGAGGACCTTAAGGGAAAAACAATCGCAACCCCTGCGGCGGGTACAAGCTCGCAAGTTTTTGTTAAGCACATCCTTACTGCCGCAGGCTTAGATCTTAAAAATGATTTTAATCTTCGAGAAGGTGGGATATCAGATGGTGGCGATTTGTATCGTGATAGGCTAGTTGATGCGATTATTACCACTACAGGTTACCCTAACGCAACCCTTACTGATCTTACTATGACAATTAACTCTCGCTTTATTCCACTCGATGAACAAACTATCGCAAATCTTGAAGAAATGAATGCCGGTTATAGCAAATACACATACGTGGATGACGCTTATAAAAATATGGGCACTGGTTATACGACTATTGCTTCTGCAGGTGTAATCATTGTTAATAATGATATGTCTGAGGATGAAGTTTATTGGTTAACCAAGACTATTAATGAAAAATGGGATTCTGATGTTGCAGCGAGCTGTAGTTGGCTTACCAACATCACTGAAGAAATGCGCGCGAGCTCTAGAACTCCTATGCACCCTGGCGCCGAACGTTATTATAAAGAAATTGGTGTTCGCTAGACGTGACTTGTTTTAGTAAGTGGCTGGGGTACCATATTTGTTATCCCAGCCAATATAAAACTTTAAAGGTATTTAGCAATAGGAGAGGATATTGTGAAAACAAATAATAATTTAACGAACATTGCTAACAAAATATGCTGGTGTGCAGGGTTGCTTTTAACGCTATATGAATTGATTGTCGGCTGGATTGGTACGCCTCTTTCATTACAGCATAGGCCGTTATGTGCCGGAGTGATTCTCTTTATTTTGTTTTTAAAAAGAGATATTCACGGTAAGAAGGGAAATGCTCCTAAGGCGTATGACTACGTTCTGGCCATTATAGCATTGATTGGCTGTATGTTTGTATTTTTCAATGCGCAATGGTATACGGAAAGGTTTATGTTAAATACACCCATGTCTTTTGGGGAAATATTTTGGGGTATATGTTTGATATTGCTTATTCTGGAAGCAGGAAGAAGAGTTCTAGGCTTGGCGATGCCTTTGATTTGTATAGTATTTATACTATATGCTCTATTCGGGAATTATCTCCCGCATCCTTTCAGACATAGGGGGTACACGGTTGCCCAACTTATGGACGTGCTGACCTGCTCAATGGAAGGTATATGGGGATCGCCAACACATTCTGCCGTCACTTTTGTTTTCATGTTTGTCACATTTGGCGCTCTTTCTGCTGTGACAGGGATGGGTAAGTTTTTTATGGATTTTGCATTATCCATAACTGGCAAATATGCAGGAGGACCTGCGAAGACAGCTGTTATTAGTAGCGGCTTGATGGGTACTATACAGGGGAGTTCGATTTCTAATGTAGTTACTACTGGAGTGTTTACAATTCCTGCTATGAAAAAATCTGGTTTCTCGGATAACTATGCGGGAGCAGTAGAAGCCGTTGCATCTACCGGTGGGCAAATAATGCCGCCTATAATGGGAGCATCCGCGTTTATTATGGCAGATATGATAGGCGTCCCATATATGGCTATTGCAAAATATGCAATTATTCCTGCCTTGCTCTATTATACATCAGTTTTTGCACAAATTCATTTTAAGGCCAAATCTATGCGACTTAATGGGTTCGCCAAAGAAGAATTGCCGAAATTCTTTAAGGACGTAATTTTAAAGCAAGGGCTTTATATTATGCCTATTTTAATTATTATATTTATGACCTTGAATGGTTATAGTTTAATGCGTGCAGGTCTTATGGCAGTGTTGTTGGTTATGGCTCTTGGATTGATTTTTTCAAATGATAGAAAACAAACAGCAAAAGATATGGTAAACGCTTTAGCGAAAGCACCGGAAAATATGGGAACTGTCATAGCTGCAGTTATGTGTGCAGGCATAATTATAGGTATTGTGTTTATATCCAGCTTGGGCCTTCGTTTAAGTGCAATAATTATTTCCGCTTCCGGTGGCAAACTTATATTTGCACTTTTACTTACGTTTGTTTTAGCTGTTATTTTAGGAATGGGAATGCCAACATCAGGTTCGTATATTCTTATGGGAACCTTACTTGCGCCTGCACTTGTTAATATGGGATTATCGACCGTCCAAGCACATATGTTTGTGTTCTATTTTGCGTGCATGTCCAGTATTACTCCCCCCGTGGCTGTCGCAGCCTATGCGGCAGCGGGAATTTCGGGCGGAAACCCAGCAAAAACAGGCTATATTGCATGCAGGATGGCGATTGTTGCATTTATAATCCCATTCATGTTCGCTTATCAGCCGGATTTGTTAATGCTAAATGGTTTTGTCAGTTCTATCCCGGTAATTGTTACTGCTGTAATAGGCTGCGTATGTCTTGCAGGAAGTCTGGAAGGCTTTCTGATTAAGGATGTAAGAAGTATATGGCGAGTAGCATTAGGAGTAGGTGGGCTTATGCTTATGTACCCTACTGCAAACACAGATTTGATAGGTGTAGTATTGGTGGCTTTAGTGGGCATTTACCAGTATTTAACCTCAAAAAAGCAAAATATAATGCCTAATTAAATGGCAGAAAGGAAATAACATGAGTGAACAGGTAAAAAACATCTTTAAACAGAACATAATTGTAGACGGATTATTCCACGCTATTCTTAAAGATCCTCCTCCCGAGTGTGGTATTGGTAAGGATATCGTTGATATGATTCTTGAAGGCGGGGTAAATTGTATCTCTAATTCGGTCTTAGATGACGTATATCCGTTCAAGTTTATCGATTTGTGCCACGAAATTTATGACCACTTTCTCTTACAGGATGTAATACCTGAGAAATTGCTCGTGGTAGATCATTTTGATGATATACTTAAAGCAAAAAAAGAAGGTAAGTTAGCTTTGATTCTTAGCACACAAGGGACCGATAGCTTACAGGGTGATGTAAGGCTGGTAAGTTTGGCATATAAACTAGGGATACGCATAATGCAGATTACCTATAACTATGAGTGTGCACTTGGAAGCGGTGCATATGCTACAGTGGACAACGGACTCACCCACTATGGTAGACAGGTAATTACCGAAATGAACCGTGTAGGTATGGTAATTGATGTGTCTCATGTTGGACAAAAAACAGCAATGCAGGCAATTGAACGTTCTGAAAAGCCTGTTATTTATTCTCATTCTGGAGTAAAGGCGATAGCCAATCATGTGAGGAATGTTTCTGATGACCATATTCGCGCTATTAAGCGCAATGGTGGTGTGGTTGGCCTGTGCCCGCATTGTGTATTTACAACGGACGCCCATGATAAGCGCCCTACCGTAGAAGATTTTATTAATGCCATGTTGCATGTTGCGAATATTACTGGTAGTATGGATAATATTGGGATAGGTACGGATCGATGGAGTCGTGATACAATGGGTAATTCTTTTAAAAAGGTCGGATTCGAACGTACCACCAGAGGATTCTTCGGGGGCTTTGATAGTAATTCGAAACATGTAGAAGGATTCAATTACTATGATGAATGGGAGAATCTTGCGTCACGGATGCTGGCTAGAGGGATATCTGAAGAAGATATCGCAAAGGTGCTCGGCGGTAATCTCTTGAGGGTATATAAAGCAAACTGGCGATAAGTGACTAAATGTTGCGTGCGGGCCTGTTGTAAATTACAGTGGGCCCGCAATAAAATCACTTTTAGTAAACAATGTACACACTGTGCGTATAATAATTGATGTGAGGTAAAGGAATGCCGGAAACTCTCGATAATGGTACTATGTTTAATCAGTCTGCAGTTAAAACTATGAAAATCATCGAGTTACTTGCGAAAAATGGAAATGATGCCATGCGCCTAAATGATATAGCCAAGGCATTAAATATGAACACAAGCACGGTATTGCGGTTTCTGGCATCACTACGTAGTTTAGGGTATATTGGACAGAATTTAGATACGTCTAAATACTATCTTACTTTGAAGTTGAATGCTATGATAGCCAGAATAGATATTATTTCTTTTTTACGAGAGATAGCGCATCCATATCTGCACAGTCTTTCTATATGCTTTAATGAAACAGTATGCCTTGGGATTGAGCGTGACATGAAGGTGGTTTATATTGATATCGTAACTGGACCAGAAAAAATGGTACGCAGCGAGGCACGTATCGGTAATTCTACTTCGATGCATTGTACCGGAATTGGCAAGCTCTTGATGCTGAACTATTCTGATGAAAAAATAGTAAAATGGGAAGAACACATGGGATTTAAAATATATACTGAGCATACTATTAAAACACATGATGCTCTCGTTTCCTGTCTAAAGGAAGTGCGGACAAAAGGGTATGCATTTGATAACGAAGAGTGTGAATTGAATGCACGATGTGTAGCGGTACCTATTAGAGATTATACAGGTAAAGTTATTGCGGGTATAAGCATATCAGGTACAATATCTCATTTATCTGAGACAACAATTAACAAAAACATGGCAATTTTAATTGATGCTGCAGATAAAATATCATGGCAAATGGGCTACCAAAATGATATATAGCCATAGGATATGCTAAGCAAGAGATGGTGCCATACAGCATATAGCGCTGTGATTAATACACTATTAAATGTTAATTGCCGCTTTAATATTCATTAAGTATATAAGACCATGTGAATCAGAGATTACTATAGTTTACTTTAGTAGAAGATGCTGCACTGGATTGCGGCTCGAAAAAGCATTCTAGAGTGGCAGTTTCGTGAACAAATTAAGCAACATTTTCCGACGAGACGGATATTATAGCGACTCCTTGAATTAGTCCCCAATAGCCCCCCACTCTGCATTCATCTCGCAGTTTTAGCTTCAGTGTCTATGAGCAGATGGTGGAACTTGACGCGTTAGTATTCAATAAGTCAATGATGGATTAACTTAGGAGTAGTAGATTTTGCTGAATCTGTTATAACCTGTAGCCAGATAAACATAAGGCTGATTTCTATTATCGTTAATAAAGGAATTAATAGATTAATTCCCTCACAACTATTATTTGCACACTCATTTCATAGGTTATTCTGGGGTCGATATAATACTTTATTATAGATTTTTATTATAGCGGAAATCACAAGCTCGGAGCCACTTCCTCCAAGCAGCCAAGTAGGCTTTCTCGGTGGCTGGTACAGATTAAGCCGATGTTGGTCAATATTCCATATTTCGACGGTGTAAGGCTGCTCATGGTGCTGTCAATTGCACGGCATGCGCCTACGCAACCTTTCACGAAAGCTTAATAAAGGGGTATACCACCCTTGTGCCATAATCTAAGTTGTACGGCGCGGACTATTCCGTAAAACTGACGGAGATGATCCGCTGCAACGACATAACGTAGGTGGTCCCGTCAAGATATATGCGCAAAATTATTTGCAGGCTCGGCTGAGTGAAGTCAGCCGGCAATAGAGGCATCGTCCAGAGCCGCCTCCAAGTGCATCATGTTCATGTATTTCTTGTTGCCCCACTGGGTGCCCGCCACGTGGCGCAGCCGTGCGCAGACCAACATCAGGGCGGAGTTGCCATCGGGGAATGTCCCCACCATACGGGTGCGCCGGCGGATCTCACGGTTCAGCCGCCCAATCACGTTGTTGGTACGGATGAGGGTCCAGTGCTGGCTAATCCAATGCAGAAGCATTGTTCTATTCCACCATCCGAGAAATGAATCACCGCGCACCACGTTCCCGCTCTGGTATAACAGCCTTGAAATCGACGCCCTTGAAGCACTCGGCATCGAGAATAAAGTCGCCCTTGTTCCATTTGTCATGCACGAGCCGCTCCGCTTCCATGCGGTTTTCCGCTTCGACCTCGACGGTCATTTGCAGCTTTTCGGTAATAATCACCTTGTAGGGTTTCATGCTTCGTCACCTCCGCTTGCCGTATGCAGCGAGATTTTCTTGATGCCCGTAAGCGTAGTAGCGACCATGCCGAGGCGCTTGGCAAGCAGGATTTCCGCGTCCATTTCCTCTGTCAGTTCATCGGAGCAAACGACGAGGACACGGCAGCGGCGCAAAAGCTCCAGCGACATTGAACGCCTTGCTTCGCGCTGCTCCGGCACGGATTCCGAAAGGAAACGGGAAAACATCATGCAGGGGCATATAGGCACATACCCGAGTTCAAAGAGGGTCTTGCTGTATTCCTTTAGCTTGCCCGAGGCAAAGCCCGTGGCATGGTTGGTGGGCGCGCAAACATACGCAAAGGTCTTGTTCATCATCTTGCTTTTTCCTCCATAGTGTGATGGCGAGCGCTCTGCGCGCCCCTTGTTTTGACTGGCGTTTTGATATGCTTACGCATCATAAGCTGCTCGTTGTAGTCCTTGCCGACCTCCGGCGGCAGCAGCTCCGTTGTATATCCTTCCGGCATAGCGGCGCATATCGCCATTGCCGCCTTTACACCTGCTTCATCGTTGTCCAGACACAAAGCTATGTGGCGGATGCCGTCGTTGGCAGAAAGATATTCCTGCAAAGCCGCCGGCAATTCGGTGCGCCTGCCTTCGCCGGGCCGGTATACGCCCGATAGGGACAGGTAATTGTCCGGCTTCCGTAGCGGATTTTCCATGCGCTGCAATTCGATAAAGGAAAGGCAGTCAATGGCACTTTCAAACACAAACAGCGTTTCGCTGCCGCTATGCGGCGCGGAAAAGGAATACCGCTTATCGCTGCCCTCAACCTCCCGCAAAAACGTGGAGGAAGGGTCGCTGCTTCGGAGCATTGCGTAGCGGGGAACGGTGTCCTTATCAAAGCCCACGAATACGCAGTTATGCCGTCTGTCCTCATATACCAAGCCCATGTCGAAATACATATTGAGCAAGTCTTTCGATAACCCCCGCCCCGTAAGATAAGCGGCAACACGGTCATTGTTCTCATGCGGCGCGGGCAATACAAAATCCGTTGGCTTTGCCCGCTTTGGAGTATAGGTCTTTGTCGGCGTGGCATATCGCGTACACTCCAATACCCGCAAGATGGCGCTGACGAAGTCCATACCCTGCACCTTTACAAGATAGTCCAATGCGGAGACGCCGCCGACGCCCGTTGACCATTGAAACCATTTGCCGTTACTGATTTTCAAGCTGTCGTGGCTACGGGTAGAATACACAGCGGATGAAATACGCACCAGTTCGTGCGGCTCATAGGTCTGCAAATATGTGAGCAGGTCAAGCTTCCGCGCCCGCTCTATTTCTGCTTTTGATACCTGTCGTCTATGTTCCATAGTTACCTCTCATACTCCGGCTCTGAACGCCGTTTCGTTCTTTCTTCCTCCTGCTCCGGCGCTGCATCCAGCGTGTCGTTCTCGCGCTTATCCATGTTGAGCATCGCGTCAAGCTCAGCAAGCCGCGCCGATTTTGTCCGTAGCTCGTCCTCCTGTGCAAAGGGCTTTTCGACCTCCGCTTTAGCGTTCTCGATCTGTGTTTGAAGGTTGGTAAGCGCCTGTTCGCAGGCGTTGAGCCGCGTCGGGAACATATCAAAGGCGTTTTCCATACGCTGAATGTTGCCGTGAATGTCGCTGCCGAGGTCTATCGTGTGGGATAGCGCGCCTTTAAGCGTCAGCTTAAAGGTCTTGCCAAAGGTGTCGTAGGACAGCATGAGCGTAAAGCCTCGGAAGCTGCCGACCTCCTTTAACTCGGGCGAGGTCTGCGCCCTGCACGTTTCGATGAGCGCCGCGCCCGCGTCCTTTTTCTCGGCGTAGTTCACGCCAAGAAGCACCATGCCCGGGAAGTCCTCGGTCTTGTGCCGCTCGTAGAGCGATATATCCGCTTTGAAGCCCGCGATGCGTTCCTCCGTGAGCTTGACCTCGCGGGGGAAGTATTTGAGAAGCCTGTCCTCCATCGCGTATTTTTGGCTTTGATAGTTTGCCTTTACGAGCTTCAGCCTTGACACGTCGATCTCCAGGTCCATCTTTTCCTTGATGTACGGGTTGCCCGTTGCAAGAGCCTTTACCTCCGCATACGAAAGTGCGGTTTCGTCAATGTCCTCGCAGGAGCGGACAGGCGATTTTGAAGTCATGATCTGTGATATGAACTTCTGCTTACTCTCAATCGCCTGCCACATATAGGCGTCGAAAGTGTTTTCCGTCACATAGCGGAACACGTCCACGCTTTCGTTGGTATTGCCCTGCCGTATCATTCTGCCCTCGCGCTGTTCGATGTCGCTGGGCCGCCATGGTATATCAAGGTGATGCTCCGCGGCGAGCTTTCTTTGCACATTTGTACCCGCGCCCATCTTTGCCGTTGAGCCGATCAGCACCCGCACAAGCCCGCGCCGGACGCTCGTAAACAGCGCCGCATTTTGCACCTCGGTCTTTGCGTCATGGATAAAGGCGATTTCCTCTGCGGGAATGCCGCGCTCCATGAGCTTTGCCTTGAGGTCGTCGTACACGTTGAATGTGCCGTCATTGTGCGGCGTAGAGAGGTCGCAGAACACAAGCTGCGTCAACTTCTTTTCTTCGCCCTCTTCCCATACGCGATAGATGTTGTCCATGCAGGCGTTGACCTTGCTTTCCTCGTTATCAGGCAGCATACCGTTCACAAGCCGCTGGTCGAGCGCGAGTTTTCTGCCGTCGTTGGTGATTTTCAGCATATTATCCACGGTTGGTTCTACCATGCCGTTTCGCACCCGTTCAGCGCGCTCCGCAAGGGAGGCGACCATATCCTTCTGATGCTCGGATGGCTTCATGGCTACGTTATGGTAGTTGACCGTCGGCACGGGAAGATTCAGCATATCGGCGGTCTGAATGTCCGCCACCTGTTTGAACATGGCGATAAGCTCGGGGAGGTTGTAAAAGCGGGCAAATCTTGTTTTGGCGCGATAGCCCGTGCCTTCCGGCGCTAATTCGATGGAGGTGATGGTTTCGCCAAAGGTGGAAGCCCATGCGTCGAAGTGTGTCAGCCCTTGCCTTCGCAGCGTTTCATATTGCAGATACCGCTGCATGGTGTACATCTCGGTCATGGAGTTTGAAATGGGCGTCCCCGTGGCAAATACTATGCCGCGCCCGCCCGTAAGTTCATCGAGATAGCGGCACTTCATAAAGAGGTCGGCCGATTTCTGTGCCTCGGTCTGCGCCAGTCCCGCTACGTTTCGCATCTTCGTGTACAAGAACAGGTTCTTAAAGCTGTGCGCCTCATCTACGAACAGTCGATCCACACCCAATTCTTCAAAGGTGACAACATCATCCTTTCGGGTCTGGTCATTGAGCTTGTCGAGCTTCAGCTTAATGGAGCGTTTGCTCTTTTCCATCTGCTTTATGGTGAAGCGTTCTGCATTGGCGCGTTTTGCTTCGGAGATACCCTCAATGATCTCGTCGAGCTGTGCCTGCAGAATAGCTCTTTGCCGTTCCACACTCATGGGGATCTTCTCAAACTGCGAGTGTCCGATAATGACTGCATCGTAATCGCCCGTGGCAATACGGGAGCAGAACTTTTTGCGGTTTCGTGTTTCAAAGTCTTTCTTCGTTGCCACAAGGATATTGGCGGAGGGATATAGCTGCAAAAACTCTGCTGCCCACTGTTCGGTCAGGTGATTTGGAACCACGAACAGGCTTTTTTGACAGAGCCCAAGCCGTTTACTCTCCATAGCGGCAGCAACCATCTCGAAGGTCTTGCCGCCACCTACTACGTGCGCAAGCAGCGTGTTACCGCCGTACAGGATGCGGGCAATGGCATTTACCTGATGTTCCCGCAAGGTAATCTCGGGGTTCATGCCAACGAACTTGATGTGGCTTCCGTCATACTCACGGGGACGAACGGAATTGAACTTTTCGTTGTACAGCGCAGTCAAGCGTTCTCGTCGCGCGGGGTCTTTCCATATCCAGTCACGAAAAGCATCCTTGATGAGCTGCTGCTTTTGCTGAGCGAGTACGGTCTCTTTTTTATTCAGCACTCGCTTATCATTGCCGTATTCATCCTGCACGGTATCGAAGATACGAACATCTTTCAGGTTCAGCGTTTCCTCAATGATCTTGTAACCATTGATTCTCTTGGTACCGTAGGTCACGTTTGCGGTGACATTGCCATAGTCGCTGTTCTTATTTGAGATATTCCACTCTGCGGTCAGCGGTGAGTAATGCACCTTGATCTTGCTGCTTGCATAGTAGGCAGGCTTTAGCAGCTCTACCATGAATCGCTGAATATCCTCCTGCGGCAGCCATGTCGCACCAAGCCGAACATCGATTTCGGATGCGGTGAGGTCTGTGGGCTGCACCTTTTTCCAAGGCTTCCACATTCACAAGGTAGTCGTCAGGATTCTGCTCTGCGCTTTTCCTTGCCCAAGCGAGCTTTTCACGGACATTGCCCGAAAGATACTCGTCTGCGGTCAGATACTTGCGTTCCGTATTATTGCCGTACCCATACAACGGGTTCAGGAAGATAACGCCTTTGAGTTCGGAAAACAGGGTTTCTTCGTTCTTTCCCGTCAGTTCTGCCATGTAGTCCATATCGATCATGGCTTTTTCGGACAGGGAGAGAACAAGCGCGTCTGTTGCCGTATCACAGGAAGTAATCGCTTCCTGCTGACGGATGGTGCGCTTTGAAAACATATCCGCTTTGCGTTCCAAAGCTCCGTTTTCGTCCAGCACCTCCAAGGAACAAAGCAGGCAATAGGAACTGTCATCCGAGAATGCCATATTGTTGCCGCGGCTGTTCAGCAGTCCGTACTTTGCGGTGAACTCGTCGTAGAGATGATTTAAGGTTCGCTGCTCCTGTTCGATCAAATGGTCGGGATAGCCTTCCAGCTGATACTTGATGAGCCTTCGGGTACAGTCGCGGATTTTGACCATGCCCTTGATGCGGTTTGCCGCCGTGACGGAGACCTCCATCTTGTTCATGCGGCTGTTCTCGCGGTAATATATCTGCCCGTCCACGACGGTAAAGGAGAAGCTCCGCACATCGGGGTCGGCGGGGATACTCTCGTTGGTGCTTTCGGAAAGCTCATCGTCCTCGCGCTCATACTCGGTAATTGAACCGTGGATGTTCGCCATGGCGTCCCGAAGCTGCTCGGAAAGATCAGCGCCCGCTATGGGCGCACAGGTACATTCCTGCCTGCCGTATTGTGTGCTTTCTCCCGTAAGCTGCCCCAACACCATATCGGGGTTATCCACGAAATACTGGTTGATGGTGAAGCCCTCGGCGCTCTTGCCGAGATGCACCCATTCCGGTTCGGTTTCGATGGCTCTGTCGCGCTTTTGCAGAAACAGAATGTCCGCGACCACCTGTGTTCCCGCGTTTTGCAGGAAGGCGTTGTTCGGCAAACGCACCGCGCCAAGCAATTCAGCCCGCTGTGCGATGTACTTCCGAACAGCGGAGTTCTTCTTGTCCATCGTGCCGCTTGAAGTGACAAAGGCGATGATACCGCCCGGGCGCACCTTGTCGAGCGTCTTGGCGAAGAAATAGTCATGCACCATGAAATGGTTTTTGTCGTATCGCTTATCCGACACGCCGTAGTTGCCGAAAGGCACGTTGCCCACGGCGAGGTCAAAGAAGCTGTCGGGCAAGGAGGAATCCTCATACCCTTGCACGGCGATGTTGGCGTTCTGATAAAGCTGCTTCGCTATCCTGCCCGTGATGGAGTCAAGCTCAATGCCATAGAGCTTGCTTTTGCTCATGCTCTCCGGCACAAGCCCGAAGAAGTTACCGATACCGCACGACGGCTCCAACACATTGCCCGTGGTAAAGCCCATGTTTGCCACGCACTCATATATCGCCTTGATGACCGTGGGGCTTGTGTAATGGGCGTTCAGCGTGGATTCGCGGGCAGAACTGTATTCGCTCTCGGTCAGTAGGCCTTTTAGCTCGGCATATTCGGCGCGCCAGTTGTCCTTTGTTTCGTCAAAGGCGTCCGCGACGCCGCCCCAACCGACATACTTTGAAAGTATCTCCTGTTCCTCGGGCGTAGCAAGGCGGCGTTCCGCTTCGATTGTCTGCAAAGTGCGGATTGCCGAAACGTTCATCTGATACTTCGCCTTTGCGCCGCCGTAGCCCAGCTCGTCATTGGTGATGCGGTAGTTATGCTTTTCGATGCGGGGCTGCGTAAGGTCGAGGACGATGCTTTTCAGCTTGACCTCTTTCGGCTGCTCCCAAGCGGGGGCAAGGGGCTGTTCGGTTGGCTGCTCGGCTTCCTGTGTGGGCTGCTCTTTCAGCCATTCCCGGACGGTATGCAGCTTTTCGACACGATTGATGGGAAAGCCGACCTCGCTGTGGAATGTGACGTCTCGCATGGATACGTCGCCGGAGATCTCGCCAATGCTCTCGACCTCGTATTTACGCCCGTTCCAGTCGATGACTGTGCCAATGGCTACATCGGGCGCTTCTTCTGCCTGTACTTCTTCCTCAACGGAATAGCTTATAACGGCTTCCTGTTCATCGAGGTAGGTCAGGTCGTTAAAGTCAAGAGCTTGCAGCTCGTTTGATATGAGTTCCTCAATGCTGTCATAGCTCCGGCTCTCAAATAGCTGTCCGTCAACATATCGGTTTATGCTGAAATGCACAAGGTCTGCCTGCGCTTCAACCGTATGCCCGCCGTCCTCAGTGGTAGTAAAGGCAAGCGGGATGTGTTTTAAGTCGGCGTAATCCGCGACGCTCTCAAACTCGCCAAGGCAGTATTCATCAATAAGGCGCTTTGCCTCGGTAAGATCGACCTCATTCTGTACCATAAGGTGATCGTTCGCTCCACTCTCCCGCAGACGGCGCTCGAACACATCGCGGGGCATATCCTCGGATAAAAGCGGGTACTTCGGATTGGACAGCATGACGTTTTCATCGTCAAAGCCAAGGACGGTATATGTCTGCACGCCAAGCTGTACCTCGTCGCCAAGCGAGAAGCGATACTCTGCGTTCTTGCGCATTTCCTCCATAGCGGCTGCGGCTGCCCTTGACGCTTCCCGCGCCGCCGCTTCCTCGGCAATACGCTCCTGCCGTTCAGCAAGCTCCTGTTCGTATGTTGGCAAATGCGCCTTTTCTTTTTCGGTCAGGTATCTGTCAATGGCAATCAGCTCACGGAGCCTTTGCGCTACAGCTTTCCAAGTTACGGTGTACTTTTTTTCGTAGTTATGGTTGGAGAAGTGAAGGCCCTTGCCGTCGTGGTCAACGAAGCCGCCTTCTCCGTTCAAATATGTGTGCGAATGTCCGCCTATACCATATTCCTTTTTCAGAAAGGCAAGCGCGTCCTGCTGCGTGTGAAGGGTCTGATAAAACTGATATACGCGGTACTTTCCATTTTTGAAGCCCGTGCCGCGCACAAGTTCGTTGTCCAAGTCGGCCTGCGAAACGGAAAAGGCGGAGGACTTTTCAGCCTCCGCCTGCTCGATTTGTTCTATTTGCTCGTCTGCCGAGGGGAAAAGACTTAGCTGTGGACTATCTCCGCTATCACCGTTTCCTCGGCTCTCTGTCGGATGTTGTTCATACGCTGCGCCCATAGCATCTGGTCGCGGGCTTTCAAGCTCTCCGTCACGCCCTCGGCTTTCGCCATCTGCGCCATCGTCTGTTCGACCTGTTCCCGCGCCGTCCTGTCGATCTCCAGCAGATGCTCGGTCAGCCTGTTCTGAAGCAAGAGTGCGTTGTACGTTCCACTCCGACGGGCTTTGAGAAACGCCTTCCTCATCATCCCGTATTTGCCGATTGCCTCCGTCGGCTGCGCGTCCATCTCTATATCGGGAATCAGATAATCCCCGTTCTGCCTGTAACTGAGTTCCATGTTCAACGCTCCTTTCGTTTTTTCTATCTTCATTCTGCAAGACCTGTTGGGATTTTGCAAGTGTGTCGCGCTCCTGCCGCTCCATGCTCCTTACGCTGCGCTCTATCTGCCGCAAGACCATTTCGGAAATATCGCTCGTCGCCGCGCCAAGCTGGGCTATGGTATCCGGCGAATTGAACAGCGTAACGCTGTCGTATTCATCGCCGTGGAATATGGCGGCGGGGTCTATGCCAAGGCGCACAAAAACCGTGTGGGCAACGCTCGTCATGAGCAGCACCATGAATGTGGAGCTAATCTCATCATCGCTCATATCGGCAAGGGCGCTGTTATCCGCTACCTTTAAGAGTTCCTCATAGTAATCGCGGTAGTTATCCGATACGGCGTTGATTGCTATGCCCAGCACGGCAGATGAAAAGTCTGCGTCCTCAACGCCTATGTCGCCGAAGTGGTTTTGCAGCTCCTCCACGATCTGCGCCTCATATTCGGGCCTTGTCTGCCAGAGGCTAAAGGGAACATTGTAGCGGGTATTGGTGTCGGATACGTCGAATACATACCTAAGCGTGGGCTTTTGCCCGCTGTCGTCGATGATTGCTATGCCCTTTGAGCCCTTGTTTACCCAGCGCCTGAACGTACCGTTCCATAGCTCGATGGGTGCGCATGCCGTAGCATCCGGGCGCTGTGCATGGATAAGCACCTGTTCATGGAACGGGTATTTGTAGAGCCACGCGGCGGAATCGAGGAAGCTCGTCCAGTTATCAATGGACTGCGTAAGCCGCTCCGTCGTTTGCGCCGCAAGCTCGGACATCATTTGTAGTTTTGTTGCCACTCGAACACCTAACTTTCCGGCTCATGCCTTTTCTTCTCGCGCCCCCGCATACGCGCCGCCTTTTCCATAGCCCAGTGCGGGAGGTGTTCGGGCTTTATCTCGCCAAGCACATCGCGGCGTTCATACCGGCTCTCTTTGCCGCTGTATAGATTGGTCGCATACACCGCGCTGCCACGGGCGTTTGCCGCTGCGCCGAAACCGCCGTTGACCAACACAAGCTGATGGTCTGCGCTTCTGTACTCGCGCCTTAACGCATCGGCGCGTATGGCGACAATCTTGCCGACAATGCTTTTTGAGAAGTCGTTTTTGTGGCATTGGTCGGCGGATATGGTCATGTCTGGCAGTTGCCGTTCCGCGATTTCTGCTTTCACCGCTTCGATCTGCCCTGTAATGCGTTCGGTATACAGCTCCATAATTTCAAGGTAATCATCGCTTGCCATGCACTCGTTATATCCGCGCATGATGTCATTAGCGGTGCAGTAAGCGCACATATATCGCGCTTCGTTTGGCGCGGTCAGATTTTCACCGACCACGACCTCCTTATCCCCGATATGCAGCGCATGGAGTATCTCCCAACAGCCTGCCATACGCTTTTCATTGTTATTCTCCATATCGCCGCCTCCTTATCGCTCAAGCTCATCGCGTTTCTTCACGCGCTTTGGTTGACCGTTCTCGTCGTAGCTGCGGGGGTCAGCAGCCTTTGTATGCCATCCGAAAAGACTGCCTGCAAGCATGGCTTCCTCCTGCGCCCGCGTGACGCCCATTTCGCGGTTACGGCTGTCGGCAGTCTTGCGGTTTACAGCGGGGTCGCCCGTAGAGCGATAAGGAACTTGTTCATACCCTTTGCAGCCACGCTCTATCCGTATAAGCTCGCCGCTTGACGGCATGAGCGAATAGCAGAACAGCGGCAGCAGCGGGGGCTTGTGGGTACGCTCCGCTACATATTCGATTTCAGCGTTTATTCTGCCTCGATAATCATCATACGCCGCTTCTTTTGAGTTCAAATAATGCCCCCAAAAGAAATGGGCGAGGTCTGCGGTGCGGTATTGCCATGTGACGTAGGGCGCGGGCGCTGTTTCGCTATGCCCAATCGCAAAGCCCTGTTCGCCCACGGGGAAGCGTTCAATAATCTCATATCCCGCGTTGATTTCCCTCTCTTTCATAGTCAAACTCCTTTCTTCGTGATTATGTAAAAGAGGGCGTGAAGCCCTCTCGATATGCTATTTCCTCTTATTCTTGTTCCTTACATACAAAAATACTGCGCCGCCGACAATGACAAGGCACAGTACGATTGCCAAGATAGCTTTCAGTTCCATTGACTATTCCTCCGATCCTTTGAGTTTCTTTCGACGCTTGATTACAAGGAACGCTGCGCCGCCGAGCAGCAGCAAAGCGCCCGCGATCATGGCAGGAAGCTCCCACCGGTCGTTGTCCATACCGAGCGCCACGCTCCTGTTGTTCGGCACTTTAATCTCGATGGGCTTGACCGCCGAGGTTTCCTTTGTGATTTCAGCTTTTCGAGCGGTCACGGGGAAATAGCCTGTCGGCACAACGGATTCCTCGATCCATATCGCGCCCATAGGCAGACCGAGAATGACGACCTCGCCGTTCTTGTCCACCATCAAATCCATTTCCTTGCCGTTCTCGTCAAAGAAATACTTGCCGTCAGCCTGTTTTGTGAACGTCAGCGTTTCAAAACCAAGTCCGTCCTTGACCTTGATGCTGAAGCCCGCGCCCGTGAGGGGCTTTTCGGTCTTGGCGTCCAGCTTGATGATTTTCACTCCCGTCGGGCAGTTGTTGACCGTCACCTTGCAGGGCGCAGCCTCGCTGTGCTTATCGGTAAGCTCGATCTCCGTCGTGCCGTCCGCGATATAACCGACAGGCACGGCTTCAACGAGCTTGTACTTGCCCACTTTGAGATACTTGAATACCGCCTTGCCATTCGCGTCAGTGACAAAGGTTTCCGTCCCGTCCTCGGCGGGAATACGGTAGCCGTCATCCGTCTGCTTCGTCTTGACCACCTTGCCCTCGCTGTCCTGCAAGGTGAACGTAATGCCCGCCATCGGCGCGCCCGTATAGGTGTTCATCTTCAAAATTTCGAGCGTGATGGGGTCGTTGGCAAACTGGACGTCGCCCGCGACCTTGCCGTATGCGTCTATCGTAAAGGAGTATAGGGTGGGGTCGATGGAATAGGCTTCGGGGGCTACGACCTCCTGCCAAGTGTACTTGCCTGCGGGAAGCTCGAACATATTGATATAGCCATCCGTACCTGTCTTGCCCTCAAAGAACACATCGCCACTCGCGTCCGTTACCTTGATGTCAGCGTTTGCGAGGGGCTGCTTGGTGTGGCTGTCGAGCTTGCGTACCTTTGCCTCGTTTGCTTTGTTGGTAAGCTCAAAGACCGCTGTTTCCTTGTCCTCGGTGGTGAGCGTTACGGTCTTGACCTCATCGGAGAGGATGAAGCCAGCCGGAGGCTGTATCTCCTTGATTTTGTAGACGCCAACGGGAATCTCGATGGTTTCCGCATAGCCGTCCTTGTTTGTGGTAATGGTATCGAACAGCTTACCCGAAGCGTCTCGCATCTCGAATACCGCGCTCGCAAGAGTGCGCTCCTTGTCGGCTTCATCGAGCTTGTAAACGCCAATGCGAGTTTTGAACATGGTGTTGTAGATGGGGCTGTCATAGTGCTGCACGTTCAGTTCGCTGCTGATGGTGAGAGGGAGATTGCCTTTGAGCAAATGCACGGTTTCATCGGGGACGAAAAGCTCCTTCAAGTAGTAATTCCCATACGGAAGCTTTGTTTTGCTCTCCGCAACGCCCTGTGCATCGGTGGTCAACACCTCCACAAGCACGTCGGCGGGGACGTCGCCAATATCCTCGGCTGTATATAGCCCGAACACATAGCCGCTGCCTAATACTTTTTCAAAGCTGAGTTTATCGGCGTTGAACTTTTCCGTATACTTCATAAGCTTCACGCCGCCTGTGCGAAGCTCGTTGTCCGCTTTGACGGTCACGGTCACGACGGGAGTGTTCTGATCCTTGTAGGCAAGCGTTACCTCATGGACGGTATCATCCACGATGTAGGCAGCAGGCGCGTCCTTTTCCTGCACAGTGTATTTCCCGAACGGGAGGGCACCTGTTTCGGCAACGCCGGAATCGTTGGTGGTCAGCGTCGCCACGACCTTGCTCGCGCTGTCCTTGACCTCGTACACAACGCCTTTCAGCCCCTTTTCCGTATAGGCGGGTAGGGTGACGCTGCCGTATTCGGTTTCTTCGGTTTTGCCGCCCGATAGCGCCTTGCCAACCTTTTCAATGCGTATCTTTCCCTTTGCGGCGGAGTTGGTGAATGTCACCTTTGCGATGGCATTGGCGGTAATAGCCGCGTTCTTGACCTCGCTGGTGATGATATACGGGCTTACGGTAGATAGCTCTTTCAGATAAACCGTCCCAACAGGAATATCGCCGGAGGTCGCCGTGCCGTCCGTGCCCGTGGTAAGCTCGGTGAACTTGTTCTTGCAGGCGGAATCCGAATAAATGCCGAAGCTCACGCCCGCAAGCGCCGCGCTGTTCTCGCCAGTCTTGATGACCTGCACCTTGCCATAAGCGGGAACACCTACGTTGAACGAAGCCGTTGCCACGACCTGTGCGGTGGTGGCACAAAGGAATACCTTTTGCAGACTGTCGTTTGCGGGAACATACGCCGTGATGTTGTCTACGCTCCTCGTATCGCTGCCCTCGGCGGAGATGGAGAAGCTCTGTCCCGCCGCCGATGCAGGAACGGTAATGGTAAGTTTTTCGCTGCGCCTGCCCGTGTAGCCCGAAACGTTGGAGCCGGAAGGCAGGGCGGAGGTATCGAGGGTATAGCCGCTGTTGATGTTTGTTAGCTGCACCGTGGTTTGTCCGCTAAAGCCGCCGCCGCTTGCGGCAAGCTGCACGGTAGAGGGTGAGAAGCTGATGCCGTGCGGAAGCTCCTGCCGTGCGCGAGCTTTGGCTAAAAGCTCGTCTGCGTATTCTAAAACGTGTTCATATCCGCTTTTTGCCCTTATTGAGTTGGGATTGGAGCGGCGATTGGTGAAGTCGTATGAAAAGCCTTCGCCCTGCTCCGAAAGCCAGAAGCGGATGGCGTTTGCCGTTGCCTGCCGCGCTTCGTCATCCGTGAAGCCGGAGGGTTTATTGTTGGGATAGCCATACATGAGTATGGAGTTTATACCGGCAAGCGTACTTCCCGAAAAGACAGAAGATGGGGAAATTGCGGTATATGTCTGACCATGCGGGTTCCCCGCAGAATGCTCCACGCAGTAGACAACCTCGCCTGTCTGCTCGATCCAATGTTTCGGCGTGTTCAAGTCATGCCATCTGCCGTCCTTGTAATACTCTAAGTAGTCAAAGGCGCTGTTGGTCTGACTCTCGATGGTGACGGTGCTGCCCGCGGCAAATGCGCCGCCAAAGGGTATGACGCCGATAAGCGTCAGCAGGCACAGAAGCAGTGCCATAAGTCGTTTGGTTTTCATGGTGGTTCCTCCGTTTTGTTTTTGTCTATGTGAAAAAACGCCTCGCGGCGCTTTGAATGGGGGGAGCATTACTATCCGAGAAGTGAATGTTGATTCTTCTCGGACAGTAATTCTCGGGTAGTAAGCTACTCTCGGATAGTAAAGAGATGAGATTTAGAGATGTTCATGCTTAAAAGGGCAGATTGCTCCCTTGATGGAAATGGCTACTCATCAAATACGATGCACTTATCGAATTTACACCGCTTGCCTTGCCTGACGTAGTGCAAACAGTACGGACAGTCCTTGTTTTCGGCGGTCGCAAGCCGAATCGTTTTATCCTTTTGTATTTTGTGACCCGTATGCCGCTTGCCGTCAAACTCCGGCTTTTCCTGCATCAAACGCTCGTATTGCCTATGCTTTCTCGTGGTGAAAAGCAAATTGATCACCTCCTTGCGATTGCGGGCATATAAAAAACGCCTTGCCAATAAAGGCAGGCGTTACCTTTCATGCTCGCGTTCCTGCCGCTTTCTCTCCAGCACCTTGCAGTAGTAATCGAGCGCCTTGATTATCAGTTCTTCCTTTTCCCGGGGAGTGGCGTCTTTGCGGAAATACTTATTGAGCTTATCGCTTTTGATGGTAATGTTGTTCTGCTGCGGCTTTTCCTCCTGCATAACAAGCTCCATGCCATTGCGGTCCAGCTTGCCTTCCTGTGCCGCCTGCTTCATGCGCTGCGCCTGTGATAACGATGGCGTACACTCGTTAGCTTCGATAATGTCAAGCAACTCGGTTTGAAGCTCATGCGGAAGATATGAAAGCTCCACGGCGGGACGAAAGGCCATTTTCTTATCGTCTACCATTCCCAATAAAGGAGGAACAAGCTCCGTTAAGCGGATATATCGCTGTATTTGGTTTTTACTTTCACCAACTTGCTCGGCGAGAATATCCCTTGATTGCTTTCCACGAAAATCCAGCCCAACTTGGGCTGAATTATTCTTGGCAGGTCGTCCTGCCTGTCGTTTCATGGCTTCAAGCTGCATTTTATACGAAAAGGCGCGCTCACTCGGCAAGATGTTCTCACGCTGATGATTGGCTTCCACCATGCAGATAATGGCTTCATCATCGCTCATTTCGCGCACAACAGCGGGAATAGTCAGCTTGCCGATTGCCATACAAGCCGCTTTACGTCTATGTCCCGAAAGCATTTGATACCCGCCGTCCGGCATGGGACGCACGATTGCAGGCTGGCGTACACCGTTTTCACGAATACTCTCCGTCATATTCAACATTGCCTCGTCCTGCCGCACTTTGAAGGGATGGTCGGGGAAGTCGCTTATTTCGGAGATCGGTATTTCCTGCACATATTCCGCGCCGTCGGGAATGTTAATTCCGCTATTGTTTGGCTCGTTCTGCTCATCTTTCAAGGTCAGGAACATTGCGGCGGTGCTTTGCCGGAAGTCCGCTTTCTTCGTTGCCATACTCAATACCTCCCTTCATCAGTTCTTCACGCTTGATTTCCCTTGCAAACGCCCGATAGTCCTGCGCCGCAGTGCTGTTCGGCGCAAACAGAACAACACCCTGCTGTGCGCTGATGCTTTCGCTCACCAACACGGTCTGACGGATAACTGACTTATACACTTTCGTGCCAGCCATTTCCGCGTACTCCTGCGCGATTTCTTTGATTTCTCTGCTCACAATAGTGTTTGGCACATATCTTGTGACGAGAATGCCTCCGATTTTTAGCTGTGGGTTTGAATACTTCTTGATTAGCCGGATGTTCTCATTGAGCTGATAGAAGCCCTGCAAGGAATATCCATCAGGGCTTATCGGTACAACGACAGTATTCGCGCTTGTCAAAGCATTTACCGTCAGTACACCCAACGCGGGCGGCGTGTCCATGATAACTACATCGAATCCGCTCTTGTGTGCTTCAAGCCGTTCTTTGATGATAAACTCGCGTCCCTGTCTGTTGAACATCAAATCGGCAGCGGATAGTTGAATATTTCCGCGAATTGCTGTGATGTTCTTGCAGCCCTCTACGGATTGCAGGCAGGCATCAAACACACTCGTATCGCCATCAGGCGCGGTCATAAGGTCATAGAGATTTGGCACATCCTGTTTAAGCCTTAGTGTATTGGATGCGTTCTCCTGCGGGTCGAGGTCAAAGAACAACACCTTTTTCCCGTCAAGAGCAAGTGACTGTGCAAGTGCAATCGCTGTCGTAGTCTTTGCCACACCGCCCTTTTGATTGGCGAACACAATTACCTTGGTCATGGTTTTTTTCCTCCTTTCATATTTTTTTCATAGACTTATGGCCTTCACCAATTCTATGTAACAGAGCATCTTTAAAGGAGGGGCGAGATGCTCTTTTATATCGGCATACATGGCATTGCAGAACATGAAAAGAGAAGCACCAAGCATAGGTGCTTCTCTTACTCTCTGTGCGATTGGAGGGGACGAAATAGCCCTGTTTTGGTGGAAGTACACTCGCCTTTTCATATTACCTGTGCAAACATCTTGCAATTTTTCTGCCTTTTCCACTATTGTTTGAATAGTTCATGCTTTGTCCATTGAGTGTCGTTTCCATTCAGCGATGAGCGGCTGTTACCCCGTTTTTAGCCATTTCGGGAACACAATTCCATTCGTAATGGACGCCACAACGTCGCAAGAGCTTCAGCAGACTCTCATCGATCCTCAGAAACAGCAGAGCGCCGAAAAAACAGCCGTGGAAGTCGTTCCTGACAGCGCTGCTCTTTTGGAAGATGATGCCAGTAAATCGACTTCGCTTCAGGTACACTCTCTTTGCGCTCTATTCATGCTCCAGTTTTCTGCGAACTTGATGAAATCCATTACCGGCTCCACTTCGCTCATATTCCCCTATACAATGTGGCAGGTATGTTGCTTTGTTCCGCTGTGAACGTAGATGGGACTGATAACGGGAACAACGCTGACCGTATTTGTCGTGTATGTGTACATTTCCTTTGCATGCAGAATGCAGGACGTGCGAAAAGCGTTTGAGAAGGAGGAGAAGGTGACGCTTTTGCATTCCCTTCATGCGTAGGACGAGAACGATCCTCTCTATCACCTCGACAACGACTACACCATTCTGTGCTACCACTACTTCGGGAAGGCGGGATACTGGCTCGTTCTCGTCTGCACGCTAATCACGCTCTGGGGCTCGGACATGGGAACGATGATTCTCATGACGGATTTCCTTTCTGACCTCCCTCCCTTCAACCATATTGGCAGTGCCAGCACGAGACGCATCCTCCCCACGATCATCCTTCTCTTCTT
>ERZ773148.1076-NODE-1076-length-23141-cov-21.052889_pt1 | contig 23141 bp, 17 predicted proteins | sample MGYA00580846_ERZ773148 | MGnify/ENA primary metagenome ERZ773148 (study PRJEB29015, sample SAMEA2737879) | human gut metagenome | biome: human gut; feature: human-associated habitat; material: faeces | place: China | collected 2012 ... | reverse complement strand
TCACTCTGATAGCTCCGATGGTTCCGATAGCTAACAGCCAATAGCTAACAGCCAACAGCTAATCCATGGCGGATACATTATATAATGAGCTCATCTATTCCTCCCTTGTCGCTAATCTGTAGCTTCTGACATAGCGATTATAATGCGTCAGTCCTGGGCTGATTCCTGCGTTGAGGAGTTGGGAGAGATTTTAGGCTGGTGTACTTTACGAGACTGAGACAACGGCTGGCTGCGCTTACGAAAAAAGAGGGGGCGGATACGACCGTATCCACTCCCTCTTTTTATCTTTGAGCTAGACTGATGTCTGGGCATCAGTCTCTATGTGAAGAGTAGTCTCTACCTCTTGATGATGCGCTGACTCTCTGTGCCTACTCGGAGGATATAGGTACCGGCTGTGAGTGCGGTCATATCAATCGTAGCCTCTCCCGTAGCAGTAGCTTGTGTCTGGTGTAGTAGCTGTCCGTCGATCGTGTATAGAGATACAAGAGTCTCAGCGACAGCACCCATGACGTAAACGTGATCTGCTGTAGGATTGGGGTAGATGTTTAGGTGGCTAGAGATAACGCCCTCGATAGCTACATCGCTACCTAGGAATGGGCGCCCCTCTCGTCCGAACTCTTCATTACCGAAGTCTGTGACTTGCCAGTTCTTGTTAAGGAACTTATCTACGGTACTCTTCAGGCATACGTTCTTATCCTTAGGCGAGCACTTGGTGTCTATGAGCATGATTACAGCTTGCTCTTCGCTCTCTGTCATGTCTGGCAGAGCCTTGGCAAGCTTCTGGAAGGCATCGTCACTAATATTATTCCTCATGCAGTCCACATAGGTGATCTTGGGGCAGTTAGTCAGGTTGATGCTCTGTAGATTATTGCCCCAGAGAGATAGACTCTGGAGTTTACTACAGTCAGAGACAGAGACTTCAGATAGCTTGTTCTCGCTCAGGATGAGTCTCTTGATGTTGCTGTGGTTAGCTATTGTGAAGCTTGTTAGCTCATTTTTGTATGCGTGGAGATACTCTAGATCTGGGTTCTTAGAGATATCGATCTTTTGGATCTTTTGGCCACCACATACGAGTACCTTGACAGCACCCTGGATTGTAATCTTTGTATCCTTGATCGTGTACTCCTTGTAAAACTCCTCAAACGGCTCTAGGACACCCGTTATGAGCACCTTGTCCGTACCGCTGATCTCTAGAGCTATCTTATCACCCACCGCTAGTCCGGTCTCGAGCGTGATGACGTCGTCTGTCATCGCAGTCGTGGAGATGGGCACTGCAGCACCAGCAGCCCAGTCGTATACCTCCCAGTTCTTACTACGAGCCAGCTCGACTGTCTCCTTAGTGATTTGATTGAACTCTTTGAGCCGACTATTCTTGGTGTCGACGACGATCAGGACGCCTGGAGTGCTTTCATCACACGTGCGGAGTGCCTTGATGAAGGCATCCATAGACTCCTCAGAGATGCTGTTGAGATAGATATCGCAGCGAGCGAGCTGAGCGTTGTCTTGAGCTGTGAGCTGAGTGATCTTATTGTTAGAGCAGTTAAAGTCTGCCAAGTTGGGTAGGTTGTTTAGGCTCAGCTGAGTGATCTGGTTGTTGAGACAGTAGAGCTTCTTGAGCTTAGGCGTATTAGATAGGTCTAGCGCTGTAAGGCTATTGTAGCTACAGTCGAGGTTGGTGAGCGAAGTAGCCTGTGAGAGGTCTAGCTTGGTCAGACCGAGGATAGAGCAAGTCAGGTCAGTGACCTCTCCATGTATGGTGACCTCTTGCTGTGTGAAGGTGTAGCTCGAGCGGTTAGGATCATACTGCTCCGCTACGCCATCGATGGTGATATCACCGCCCCCCTTGATGGTTAAGGACTTGTTTTGCCCTACGAGGTCGCTACCTATGGTCATTGATATCTGCTGAGCGGGTACCTCGGGGTCATCTTCGCCCTCATATTGAGTTACTCTACCATTAATAAGGGCATTGCATAGATACCCTTTAGCCCTGAGGGCAGCTACGTCTGACTTGTAGACTTTGTTTTGCTCCGTAGTCCTATCCTTGTTGACTAGTAGTATCGTCCCATACTCAGATGCGTTGTTGACATCTGGGAGCGACTTTACCATAGCCTTCATAGCAGCACCTTGGATCTGATTATCTCGGCAGAGTATCTCTGTAAGCTCTGTAGCCCCTGAGGGGAATGTGAATGACTTGAGCTGGTTGTCCGAGACGTTGACAAATTTAAGAGCATTACACCCCTCTATATTGACCGTCTCTAGAGCATTCCTATCAGCATAGAGTGTCTCTAGCTTGGGGCAGTTAGATAGATTGATGTGCGAGAGGATGTTTTTAGTCACGACAAAGGCTTTGAGCTCTGGAGCTCCAGAGAGATCGATAGAGCCTGTTATCTTGTTGAAGTTACCCCACACCTCACGTATCGTGCTGTGCTTAGGGGAGAAGGAGACCTCCTTGATACCACAGTTTACGAAGCGTATCGTCGTGACGTCACCGATGATGGAGAAGGTACGTTCAGCAACCTTGTAACCACCACTAGGATCCTCCTCGAGACCCTTAAACTGTAGAGAGGCTCCAGGTACAGACTTGATCTCTAGTCTGATCGACTCTCCGATCAGCTTGTCGGTTTTCATCGTGATTTTGTTCTGCCCATGTAGCGGGATACACATTCCACAGCATAGCAGGAGCAGTGTCATGAGTAAAGAAGTAGTTCTTTGCACCATAGTTTTTTTAGTTGAGTTGGTATGATTTGTTAGTTAAGTGACTTGTTAGGGTAGTACGAGCTTGTGGTAGCAGCTATCGCCTGCACTGGTCGTAATGGAGAGTATGTAAAGCCCCTGAGGCAGAGCCTCTGCGATGAGCTGGTGTCGTCCCTCTGGCATGAGTCCCTCTGCTTGCAATATGCCTGAAGGGGTGTACAGTCGCCACTCGATAGGAGTAGCCGTCTCTACATAGGGGACGCCATCTAGGAGCGTGACACGACAATCGTATGTAGAGGGTGAGTCAGTAGCGTTATGCTCTGCCGTCTCAATGGTGAGATCGTCGATCAATAAGCCCGTAGCAAAAGAAGTCTGGTGAGCTAGTATGAGCTGTATCTCTTGTCCTCGTAGGGAGGAGAGGTCGCACTCTATCTTTTGCCAATTGTATGAGATAGGGGCCTTCTTCAGCAGAGGCTTAACCCCCGACTCCCATGCCTTAGGATCTATTGGAGCTACGACTGATAGGATCGTCAGTGAGTCTAGTCTCTTAAACTGCTTGCTAAACGAGCGTGCATATAGCGTGAGCTTTGTATCTAACGTCTCAGCTTCAGGCACCTTGATGACTGGCGATATAAGCCAGTTGTTACTCTGCAGTGCATACCCTCTCAAGTCGGTATACCTCTTAAATATAGTCGGGTAAAAAGACCACGACAGGAGACAGTCCTCACCAGAGCGAGACATCGTCTTTGCTGACAGCTCGGTTGCAGGGACATTGAGACGCTTGAGTTCTGTAGCTAGCGAAGTCCATCCAATATGATCGCCATCTACATCGGCATGACTCCAACCTAGTAGACCGTCAGCCTCAAAGGACTCTTGGAGCGGGAGCTGTATAGCCCCCTGATGTGCAGCTCTCACCTGTATTCGCTGTGATAGCGGAGCACTGGCACCATTTCGATTGACCGCTATCAGTGAGAGCTCTACCTCGCCAGCCGTTGCCCAGGTCAAGGCGAGACGAGGTTCGTGAGTCGTTGCATAGTCAGTACCATTGACCTGCCAGCGATACTCCGTGACAGGAGGTACAGAGCCCACGTATGCTTGTATCTCTGAGGGCGTGTCTGCTGTGATCCCCCAGTTAGGTGTATAGAGATCACGTACTACGGGTGCATCTTGTGACGAGAGACACTCTTTGCTCTTGTTGTATACCCCCTCTTCGCTGATATAGAGTATCTCCTGCACCTCTGTGTAGGTACCAGCTGCTGAGAGGAGTACAACTTTCGGGACAGTTGTTATGGGGATGCCTAGCGCATCAGCCATATAAGCATCAGACACTATAGGATAAGGTACCGTACCACCATTGGTCCAGTCCCCTTGCGTTCCGCTTCCTCGGCCCTCTATCTTATCTCGCGAAGCTCCAGTCGCCTCGACCCAGATGAAGTATAGCTCGTTGCTACCATCGGGACCATACTTCTGCCAGAGTTTCTCTGCAGTGCCTCGCTTGTGTATCGCCCAGCAGGGGCCACAGTACGTACCCGAGAAGTCTATGACCACTTTCTTCCCTGCTCTAATGAGAGAGTCTATGCTGATCCGCTCTCCGTTGATGGTCTCGGCGGTGTAGACAAGACTCTTGAGGGGCATCCACTCATCACCTATTCCTTGCCCTCTGGCAGGTAGTGCAGTGGTTAAGTAGAGCGAGCTTAGTAAGAGTCCTAAGATAAGATGTAGCGTATTTGTCTTTTTCATATAGCCTGTAATTGCAATGTGTACGTATGTAAGAAGGATCAAAAGGGGGGTGTGAGCAGAGTGCTCTTCCTATATCAGAGCATCGTGACACAGTGCTACTGTGAGATCGTCTCACCCACGTCCTTGATCTTATATTTTGTCTAGCTTGATATTCCTAAGAGGAATTGCGCTAGCAAAGGTAGGTTTTATTTCTAAATCCTACAACAGTCTGTAAAAGCTTCTATAAAAAAACAAGCATAGCTCTAACCTCTAACTTCTAATCTCTAATTCAGTACCTTTGTAGCGTTTAACGGCGAGAGTGGGGCGTGAACTGACAGTCGCTGACTACGCTTTAAACTCTCATTTAGCAACGTATAGCAACCTTCTTATGACCTATTTACGTCGATATGACTTTACCGTGGGGCTACTGGCTCTCCTACTGATGATGCTCGCCACGCCACTGAGCGGGCAAGCACACAAGCAAGCACCTCGACAAGCGCAGAGCAAGTTCACGATCAATGGCTTCGTGCATGATGCGCAGAGTGGCGAGACGCTGATCGCTGCTAATGTGATGGAGCTCAACAGCCGCTCAGGTGCCGTGACCAATGAGTTCGGCCACTACTCGCTGACGCTCCCTGCGGGGGAGGTGCTCCTGCAGTTTTCCTACGTAGGCTATCAGAGCGATACGATACGTCTGCAGCTCTCGTCGGATACGACGCTCTCGGCTTCTCTCATCGAGGGTCAACTCCTCGGCGAGGTGGTCGTGGTGGGTAGTCCGAACCCCTCGGGCGTCGAGACAGCCACAATCGGCGCGCAGCACATATCGGCGAGCGAGATCAAGCGACTACCCGCTTTCTTTGGCGAGCAGGATGTGATCAAGGCGCTGCAGCTACTACCTGGCGTGCAGAGCGGTTCGGAGGGTTCGTCGGGACTCTTCGTGCGTGGTGGCGATCCAGACCAGAACTTGATCCTTATGGACGGCATCTCGCTCTACAATCCGAATCACATGCTGGGAGCTTTCTCGACCTTCAACCCTGATGCGGTGAAGTCGGTGACGCTGTACAAAGGCACCTTCCCCGCTCGTTACGGGGGCCGTCTCTCGTCGGTCGTGGACGTGCGTCTCAAGGATGGCGACATGCAAGAGTACCACGGCAATGTGAGCGTGGGGCTGATCTCCTCGAAGATCAATGTGGAGGGACCGATCATCAAGGATCGCACCACCTTCAACTTCTCGGCACGGCGCACCTACCTAGACCTGCTGGCTGCGATGGCTTTTGCTATACGTAATCGCCAGGAGGGTGAGGATGGCGAAAAGATGAAGGGTGGATATAACTTCCACGACCTGAACCTGAAGGTGACGCACCGCTTCTCAGATAGAGACCAGCTGTACCTCTTCGGCTATTACGGCAACGACCGGGTCTGGACACGCTATACTAATGGAGATGACAAGCAGCAGATGTCTTGGTTGTGGGGCAATGCGATGGGTTCGCTGCGGTGGAACCATGTCATCAACGGACAGCTCTTTCTCAACACCACAGCCTCCTATACGCAGTACCGCTCTAGGCTACGCATGAAGATGCAGGAGGACAAAGATCAGCCACCCGTAGCGATGAACTACGACTCGGGCATCCGTGACTGGCTCCTGACGAGCGAACTGCACTACTCGCCAGTCGAGCAGCACCAGTTGCTCTTCGGTGCGAACTACACCTTCCACACCTTTCGCCCTGAGATGACTTCGATCAAGGTAAACGGCAAGGATCTCTCGGACTTCACTGGGACGGACTTTGATGTCTTCGGAAACAATCCTAAGATCTACGCCCACGAGGCTTCGCTCTATGCTGAGGATGAGATGAAGCTGGGGGATAAGTGGACCTTTAATGCGGGACTGCGCTACAGCTTCTACCATGTGCGTGGCAAGGGCTACCATAATGTGGAGCCTCGTGTGAGTGCTGCTTGGCGCATCACGCCTGCCCTAACGGCCAAGGCGGGCTACGCCCTGATGACGCAGCATGTGCACCTCTTGACAAACAATAGCCTTAGCCTGCCTACGGATCTGTGGGTACCCTCGACGGACCGCATCAAGCCGATGCACGTGCACCACTTTACGGCGGGGCTATTCCTCCATGTGCCTCAGTGGGGCGACTTCTCGGTAGAGGGCTACTACAAGCCTCTGAGCAACGTGCTGGAGTACAAGGAGGGCTCCTTCTTCTATGGTGTCTCGACAAACTGGGAGCAGATGGTTGCCATGGGTCGTGGCACAGCTTACGGTCTGGAGCTGCTCTGGCAGCGTAAGGTGGGCAAGCTGACGGGCTGGGTGAGCTATGCCTGGGCGCGCACGTGGCGCACTTTCGACCAGCCAGGTGAGGAGCTCAACTTCGGGCGTACCTTCCCCGCTAAGTATGACCGCATCCATGACTTTAAGATTACTGCGATGTATCAGCTGGGCAAAAGCTGGGACTTTGCCGCGACCTGGGTCTTTGCCTCGGGCCAGACGGGCACCATCGCGACGCACGAGTATGATGGCATGAGAGACCCACTAGCTCCATCGATGTATGGCGCGGCGGGGTCGCTCAAGCATGTGTCTGAGCGCAATAATTACCGCTTCAAGCCTTACCACCGACTGGATCTCAGCGTCACCTACACGAAGCATCATAAGCGGGGCAAGAGTTTGTGGAACCTAAGCGTCTACAACGTCTACAACAATATGAACCCCTTCATAGTTACGCCTGTGAGCCAGAAGACGGGCGAACACACTTACCGTACCGTACTGCAGCAGGTGACAATCTTCCCGATCCTGCCAAACATCAGTTACACCTACTCCTTCTAACCTAAGACCACTATGAGACCTATACAATATATACAGTTGGCCAGCAGTGCACTACTCATCACGCTCCTCGCAGGCTGTCAGACGCTCATACCCCTCGACCTAGGCGACAACACGCCGCGCATCGTCATCAACGCGGTCGCCACAGAGCAACAAGGCATCGACATTTCGCTCTCCGAGAGCAAGCCGACGGGGGTTGCCTCGTCCAGTACGAATGTTTACTATCCCTACGACCACCCCGACTGCCCCTATCGTATGACACTTAGGGTCAACGATCAGCTCGTACCGCTCAGCGAGGTGGCGCAATACAAGCCCCAGACGGGCGACCGCATAGCGATCTCGGTGGAAAAGCCGGGACTCAAGGCAGCTTCAGCCGTTACCACCGTACCCGCACAGCCTCAGCTCGGCACCGTAGAGGTCAAAACGCTGGACAAGAGTCGTCGCACCTCGTGGATGAGCAACGCTTCAGACGTAAATCTTCAGAAAGGGCAGTACCTAGAGGTTCAAAACTACGAACTATCCATCCCGCTCCAAGGCATCGCGAAGGACAGCTACTACCGTATCATCGTAGAGCGGCAAGCAGTAATGCGAGGAGAGGGCATCCAGCCAGAGGGCTACAGATGGTATCAGGAGCAGCTACAGGACCCAAGCCTAGCACAGTTTAACAGTAGTGACCTGATCTTCGAGTCGACCAATGCCTATCCGATGAATCTGCTGGCTGGCTCTAACGTCTCGACAAGCGACTACACGCTCAGGACGTCGCTCACCTTTGCCACGCGGGTCTGCAATGCCGATGGCTCTACAGATGAGGCGCAGACTACGAACGCCATCTCGGACTATGTCGCTCTGCGTGTCACCGTTTATGCGATCACGGGCGACCTCTATCACTACTGGCAGACGGTAACATCAGACCGCTACAACAGCGTGAGTGAGACGGGCCTCACGGAGCCTATCCTCATCTACAACAACATCCACGATGGTCTCGGCATACTAGGCAGCATGGCTGCGACCCAGCGTCAAAACTTTAAGATCGTGACACACTAAGGCTGTGAAATACTTATGACACGAGAGACTATGCAGATGCTCCCCGAGTGGGTGCCACAAGATGCGATCCTCCTCGCCTGGCCACACAGCCAGAGCGACTGGGCTCCGATTCTACACGAGGTACAGCGCACCTACTGCGACATCATCGCACAGGTGATACGCTTCGAGCCAGTCGTGCTACTCGTGCCTGAGGATCCAGCGGAGTACGCCTCTCTACCATCGGAGCTACGCTCGCGCTGCCTACTCATCCCCTGCCCTACCAACGATACCTGGTGCCGTGACTACGGTCCGCTGGCTCTCCAGAGTCCTAGTGGCGCACGCGTCCTCGTTGACTTCACCTTCAACGCATGGGGCGGTAAGTTTGGCGCAACGCTAGACAATCAAGTGGTGCGTCACCTCGTCACTAGCCAGCTCTTTGCCCCAGAGGTCGCTTACTTAGATGCTCTAGACTTGACCTTCGAAGGGGGCGCTTTGGAGTGCAATGGCGAGGGCTTCCTCTTGACCACCAAGTCCTGCATAGAGGACCCGCACCGCAACGCGCACCTCTATGAAGCACCACATATATATAAGGAGTTGCTAGCGCGTCTCGGCCTGACCGACTACTGCTCACTAGAGGTTGATCCCCTACCAGGCGACGACACCGATGGGCATATAGACACGATTGCCCGCTTCGTCGCCCCCGACACTATTATATATGTCTCTCCGAGCGACTCTACGGCGCAGAGCTTCGCTGCTTTGACAGAGCTAGAGCGTCAGCTACAGGAGCTAGCACGTCAGCGTCCCGCCTTGCGACTGATCGCTCTGCCCGACGTGGGCGACTACCCCTCACGCTATGAGACCGACTGCCTCATACCAGCCACCTATGCGAACTTTCTCCTCGTCAACGGCGCACTCCTGCTCCCGATATACGGGCGTAGCACCGACAGCGAGGCGCAGCGCATCCTCCAGCAAGCACTGCCTCACCTCGAGATCGTGCCGATCGACTGCTCCATACTGGTCGAGCAGCACGGCAGCCTGCACTGCATCTCCATGCAGATACCGCAAGGCTTCCTCAACCCTTCACTTCTAGACACCATAATAAGATGAAAGTAGGTATCATACAGCAGCACAATGGTGCTGACCATACGGACAATATCCACCGCCTCCAAGAGCGCATCCGCCAGCTAGCCCACGAGGGTGCCGAGCTGATTGTGCTACAGGAGCTACACAACGGACTGTACTTCTGCCAAACAGAAGATGTCGCACTCTTTGACCAAGCGGAGACAATACCCGGTCCCTCGACCGAAAGCTTCGGTGCCTTAGCACGTGAACTGGGCGTCGTGATCGTCCTCTCACTCTTTGAGAAGCGCGCCACAGGCCTCTACCACAACACTGCCGTAGTGCTAGAGCGTGACGGCTCCATAGCAGGTCGCTACCGCAAGATGCATATACCAGATGACCCAGCCTACTACGAGAAGTTTTACTTCACCCCTGGCGACCTAGGCTTCGAGCCGATCGATACCTCCGTGGGTCGCCTCGGCATCCTCATCTGCTGGGATCAGTGGTACCCCGAGGCTGCACGGCTTATGGCACTCAAGGGTGCTGAGCTACTCATCTACCCGACCGCCATCGGCACCGCCGCCTACGACACGCCCGAAGAGCAGCAGCGACAGATCGACGCGTGGCAACTGGTGCAGCGAGGCCATGCCGTCGCCAACAACCTTCCCGTCATTGCGGTGAATCGTGTCGGCTACGAGCCCGATCCGTCAGGCGTCACCGAGGGGATACAGTTTTGGGGTCACAGCTTCGTCACGGGCCAGCAGGGCGAGATGCTCTGTGATCTGAGCCAGACGGAGGAGGCATGCGCCGTTGTAGAGCTCGACTTAGAGCGCACCGAGCTAGTCCGACGCTGGTGGCCTTACCTGCGTGATCGGCGCATAGACAGCTACGGAGAGATCACTCGTCGCTACATCGATTGAGCCATTTGTGAAGGTCAAAAAGGCAAAAAGGTGATTTATTCCTCCGAAACTGCTAACTTTGCAGGCAATAGTTCATTCCACAGATAACTACATAAAACGAATTGATATAGTATGGCATTAAAAGAATCTGGGTCACAAAGCTCTCACCACTCTGAGGAGATTGTGTCTCGTAGTGAGCAATTCATTGAGAAGTACAGCAAGACCATCATCTGGTGCGTGCTGGGCGTCATCGTGCTAGGTGTGGGCATCTGGCTCTACATAGACAAGGTGGTCAAGCCCCGTGGCGACAAGGCCGCAGCACAGCTATACCTTGCTGAGGAGCAGTTTATGGCAGGTGCTGATAGTGCTGCGCTCAACGCTCCCGCAGCTGGAGCTATGGGACTCCTAGAGATTGCAGACAAGTATAGTAGCACCGATGCTGGCAAGCTGGCTCACGCCTACGCTGGTATCATCTACTACGACGAGGGTAAGTACGAGGAGGCTATCCGCGAGCTCAATGAGTTCAAGGCAAAGGAGAAGATGGTCGCTCCCTCTATCACCCGTCTCATCGGCGACTGCTACGTAGAGCTAGGTCAGTATGACAAGGCTGCTAAGTACTTTATGGACGCTGCCAAGGCTGCCGACAACCCCGTCATCTCTCCCAGCTGTCTCATCAAGGCAGGCCATGTCTACGAGGAGCTAGGCAAGTATGACCAGGCACTCAAGGCTTACAAAGAGATTCAGGACAAGTACTACACAGCACCTGAGTCAGAGAGCATCGAGGCTTCGATCATCCGCGTAGAGGCTAAGCTCAAGAAGTAGGTTTTTAGAGTTTAGAAGTTAGAGATTAGAGGTTAGAGATAACTAGTGGCTCTAGTGCTTCTAGTGGCTCTAGGGTCTAATCTCTAACTTTTAACCTCTAAAGTCTAACCTCTAATCTCTAACATCTAAAGTCTAATCCCCATGTCCTCACAACTCCATAGCCAGCAGACACCGGCTCACTACACGCTCCAGCACAGACGCACTGCAGACGTACGTCGCATTGCGGTCGTTTACTCGGAGTGGAATGCTGAGATCACCCACGCCCTCCGCGACGGAGCTGTCACGACACTCTTAGAGTGCGGACTAGAGCGTCAGCAGATCGAGACCTTCTCCGTGCCAGGTGCCTTCGAGCTCACCTATACGGCGACCCTACTCAGTGAGGCGACTCAGCCCTACGATGCTATCATCATCATCGGCTGCGTCATACGTGGCGAGACCTCGCACTACGACCTCATCTGCAACAGCGTCACCGAGGGAGCTACCGAGCTCAACCTACGTGGCAAGGCCCCCGTCATCTTCGGGCTCGTCACCGTTGAGAACATCGAGCAGGCTCGTGCCCGCTCTGGTGGAGCCGTAGGCAACAAAGGCTCCGAGTGCGCCATCGCTGCGCTCCAGATGATCGACATCAGAGCTGCAATACAAGGGTAATGCCCCAACACATATCATGACAAGTCCCTAGTGCTATCTCTAGCGCTAGGGACTTTTTCATTTTAGAGCACATAGAGACTCGCTCGTATCACGCTGTATCCATAGCACATACGAGTTCCAAAACTAGTTCTCCTCTTGGAACTTTTCGGTTCCTACGTAGGGACAAGCCGCAAACTCTGGTCCCAATCTCCAACTTCTAAACTCTAATCTCTAACATCTAACCTCTAATCTCAACCCTCTCACCTCTAATCTCTAACTTCTAAACTCTAACCTCTATCTCTCCCCGTCGTTTTTCGTACCTTTGCACCAACTAATAAGGACACGACTCCACACACATGCAAGAATTACGAAACATCGCTATCATCGCCCACGTCGACCACGGTAAGACGACCCTTGTCGACAAAATGCTCCTCGCAGCTAAGCTCTTTCGAGAGGACAAGGCTGCAGAGGTCGACACCTTTCTAGACAATAACGACCTAGAGCGAGAGCGAGGCATCACGATCGTTTCGAAGAATGTCAGCATAACTTACAAAGGGGTCAAGATCAACGTCATCGACACCCCAGGACACGCCGATTTCGGCGGTGAGGTGGAGCGCGTGCTCAACATGGCCGACGGCTGCCTACTCCTAGTAGATGCCTTCGAGGGGCCAATGCCTCAGACCCGCTTCGTACTGCAGAAAGCCCTCGCCATAGGGCTCAAGCCGATCGTCGTCATCAACAAGGTAGACAAGCCCAACTGCCGCCCCATGGAGGTGCAGGACATGGTCTTTGATCTGATGGCTTCGCTAGAGGCTACCGATGATCAGCTCGACTTCGTCACCCTTTTCGGTAGTGCCAAGCAGGGCTGGATGAGCCGTGACGTGGAGAAGCCAACGGAAGACATCACCCCCCTACTCGATGCGATCATCTCTGAGATCCCCGCACCACAACAGCTGGACGGTCCTCTGCAGATGCTCATCACCTCGCTAGACTACAGCTCCTACGTAGGACGTATTGCCGTGGGACGCGTGCATCGTGGCACCATACACAACGGCGACACCGTGCTCCTCTGCCACAAAGATCGTGAGCCACATCGAGAGAAGGTCAAGGAGCTCTACACCTTCGAGGGTATTGGCAAGGCAAAAGCAGACTCCGTCTCCAGTGGCGACATTTGCGCCATCGTAGGCTTTGACCACTTTGAGATTGGAGACACCATCGCTGACCCAGAGCATGCCGAGGCACTAGACACGATCTCGGTTGATGAGCCGACCATGTCGATGCTCTTTACGATCAATAACTCCCCCTTCTACGGCCGAGAGGGCAAGTTTGTCACCTCCCGCCACATCCATGAGCGCCTGATGCGTGAGCTGGACAAAAACCTCGCTCTGCGTGTCGAGACGACTGACCAAGCGGACTCGTGGAACGTCTTCGGCCGTGGCGTGCTGCACCTCTCCGTGCTGATCGAGACAATGCGCCGTGAGGGTTACGAGCTACAGGTGGGTCAGCCCCAAGTCATTATCAAAGAGATCGACGGCGTACAGTGCGAGCCTATCGAAGAGCTCACGATCAATCTCCCCGACGAGACCAGTAGCCGTATCATCGATATGGTCATACAGCGCAAGGGCGAGATGACCGCTATGGAGAGTAAGAACGGTCGTACACACCTCGTCTTCACAATCCCTTCGCGTGGTATCATCGGTCTCAACAATAGTGTCCTAACCGCTTCGGCTGGTGAGGCTGTTATGGCACACCGCTTCCTAGAGTTTGGCCCATGGCGCGGCGACATCGAGCGGCGTAACAATGGTAGCATCATAGCGGGAGAGAGCGGTACCGCTTTTGCCTATGCGCTGAATAACCTCCAGAGCCGCGGACGCTTCTTCATCGCTCCCCAAGAGGAGGTCTACGCTGGTCAGGTGATCGGCGAGCATACGAAGGACAACGACCTGACGGTCAACGTCTGCAAGAGCAAGAAGCTCACCAACATGCGTGCTGCCGGTAGTGATGACAAGGTAGCTCTCGCACCTCCCGTCGTCTTCAGCCTAGAGGATGCGCTAGAGTATATCAAGGCAGACGAGTATGTGGAGGTCACGCCTAAGTCTATGCGCCTGCGCAAGATCCTGCTCAACGAGCTAGACCGCAAGCGCGCCAACAAAGCATAATCAATCCAATCACTTCATAAACACAACAAACTATGAAAAGAATCGCACTACTCATCATCGCCATGCTCACGCTTGGCTTTGCAGCGCAGGCGCAATCTACCTTTAGCAAGGGTACGACGACTGCCAACATTGGACTCGGTATCGGTGGCACCCTCTTTGACAAGGATTACAGTGTCCTGCTACCTCCAGTCTCTCTAGGAATTGACCACAGCGTAGTCAGTGGTCTTTTTGACGGCAACGGCTCTATCGGTGTAGGTGGTTACATAGGCTCTGAGGTCTATCGCTACAAAGGCTTCGACAAGTCTGTATGGAGCCAGACACTCATCGGACCACGTGGCTCTCTGCACTATCAGTTTGTAGACAAGCTCGACACCTACTTTAGCTTGATGCTCGGTGTAGATATCATCAGCTGGAACTATAATATGAAGGTGGCTGATATGGCAATCAAGGACAAGGACACTTCAGTTGGCTTTGGTTGGGGCGCACACTTTGGCGCTCGCTATTATCTCTCCGACCGCTGGGCTCTTATGGGTGAGTTGGGTTATGGACTAACCTTCCTCACACTCGGCGCTACCTATCGCTTCTAAGTTTTAGCGAAGCGCTATAACACAATCAAAGCAGGAGACGGTTCACGAGCTGTCTCCTGCTTTTGCATTTAAAACTGTGTAGGGTCACTCGGTATCGTGCGGTGTAGGGTGCTGCTGATTGCGGGGATGGTAGCGCAAGACGTCGGCACGGAGTGCGGTGCGGTCCACGTGGGTGTAGACCTCTGTCGTCGCTATGCTCTCGTGCCCCATCATCAGCTGGATAGCGTGCAGGTCGGCCCCACCCTCGAGTAGGTGCGTGGCAAAGCTATGTCGCAACGTGTGCGGGCTAATCTCCTTCTGTATGCCCGCCAGCTCAGCCAGCGTGCGGATCAGACAGAAGACTGTGATACGAGAAATGGGTTGACCACGACGTGAGATAAAGAGATACTGATCATACTCTGGCTTCGCATTATAGCGACAGGGATCATTGAGATAGCGCTGTACATCCGCAACCGCCTTGGGACTCATCGGCACCAGACGCTCTTTGCGTCCCTTGCCCCAGACGTGCAGATAGCCTTCGTCGAGGAAGACATCCGAATAGGTCAACCCGCAGAGCTCCGAAACGCGTAGCCCGCAACTGTAAAGGACCTCTATGATCGCCGTGTCTCGTGAGGCCTCGATACGATCCTCGTCGATAGCTCCAAGGAGGCTGTCTATCTCTGCCAGCGTAAGCACCTCAGGGAGCTTCTTATGTATCGGTGGGGTCTGTAGCATATCTGTCGGGTCATGCTCTATCTCCTCCTCTAGCGTTAGGAAGCGAAAGAAACTCTTAACACCGCTCAGCACACGAGCCAGCGAACGCATCGAGATGCCTAAGTCTAGCAAATGCGCCGCAAAGTTGTTGAGATGCTGCAGCGTTACCTCCCGCAGACTCAGCCCCATATCGTCTATGTAGGTGTAGAGTTTGTCCACGTCGTAGAGGTAGGAGTCGATGCTATTATCCGAGAGGTGCTGCTCCAGCCTCAGATAAGTTTTGTAGCGCTGTGTCAGTTGCTGTCTTGGTTCTAGACTCATTGCAAGGGAGTTTCTTACTATCTTTGCGCTACGAAGTTAGCCATTTGCATCTTAACCGACAAGTTCACTATGTCTACAAATAGTTTGATCGAACCTCTCTCTACCCCGACCTCAGGCCAGCCAGCCATACTCATCCTCAATGGCCCTAACCTGGTCAACGTGGGTCAGCGCGAAGCTGAGATCTACGGATCGACGCCGTTAGTCCCCTACTTGGAGCAACTCGCCCACGACACCACCGAGGCGACAGTTGCCATTCGCTATTCGCACTACGAGGGCGCACTCATCGAGTACCTCTACATGGCTCAGGAGCTAGGCTATCAGACGGTCATACTCAATGCGGGGGGCTACACGCACACCTCCGTAGCTATCGCAGACGCGATACGCGCCATCGCACTACCAGTCATCGAGGTACACATCTCCCAGCCACTAGCCCGTGAGTCTTACCGCCACACCTCGCTCATAGCACCCTACTGCCGTGGTAGCATCGCCGGCTTTGGCGTAGCCAGTTACGACTTAGCCGTACGGGCTGCCATTCTGCTGAGCCGTTGACACCTTATATTATATAGAGTATGGACGCAGAGCTAGAGCTTTATGCCCAGCAGCACAGCTCCTTCGGGCATCCCCTACTGGATGAGCTGCTACGCACTGCTTATGTGCGACTCTTACAGCCGAGGATGGTGTGTGGTGCTACACAGGCGGGACTACTCTCGATGCTCATTAAGCTCAGTGGTGCCCAGCGTGTCCTAGAGCTGGGAGCTTATAGTGGCTACTCAACGATCGCCATGGCGATGGCACTAGAGCCTGTGGCGGGCCAGATCGACTCCATCGAGTGCGATGCCGAGATGATCCACTTCCTCTCCCCCTTTGTAGCACGTAGCGGCTGTGCCGAGCGCATTCATGTGCACCATGGTCAGGCTCTAGAGCTGATGCCCGCACTACTCGCGCAGCACGACTACGACCTCGTCTACATCGATGCCAACAAACGTCAGTACCCCGACTACTACCAACTACTGCGCAAGCAACTACGCCCCGGAGCGATTATCCTTGCGGACAATACCCTCTGGGACGGTAAGGTAACCGCCCCCTCGCCCCACCACGACCTGCAGCTCGAGGGGATCCAGCACTTCAACGAGCTAGTCGCTCAGGATAGTGGCGTGGAGCAGCTCCTCCTACCGCTCCGCGATGGGCTGACGATCATTCGCATCCTACCAGCTTAGTCAGGTTGAGCCGGAGCGATAGGCTTTGGCTCTTGTGCTGCAAGCTCTGCTGGTGCAGGCATCGCCTTAGGCGCATCAGCCGTTGTAGGCTGAGCGTTGCCACTCTTTGCTTGCATCTTATGCGAGGTCACCTCGTTGCGCAGCTTGATCAGCTCTTCACGTTGCTCAGTCGTGAGCTTATTGAGCTTGAGCCACTCTAGGAGGGCACGCACCGCCAGTCCGATCGTGATGACCGTAACCGCACCGATAGCGCCCGACCAAGAGACCGTGACAAAAGGCAGATCCTGCGTAGGCGTACGCCACCCGAAGAGCGCCTTGCAGAGGATCGGCATAAAGAGCGCGACCACCGCCACGAGCACCACAAAAGCGATATAGCCACCGAAGTGACGACGACGCATCATGTGCCCAGCCACATAGTAGTAGTTGAGATAGAAGATAGCGATCAGAAAGATGTCGAGCAACCACGTAGAGAGATAGTGTGATGGAGCCTGGAAGAAGGACTTAGCCATCGTGCTACTCTGCCCGATCAGTATGGACTGGATCAGCACGATAACTAGCCATGCCGCCAGGTAGATAAGCCAAGTATAACTCTTCGTCGAGTTTTGCTTTGCAGCAGTAACGTCTTGTTTCATAGGATAGGTAGACTTATAGTTATTACACCACAAAGATACAACAGGATAATGAAAGAAGCCTATGTGTCCACTCCCATAAATTAACTATATTTGTAGCATCAACAACAATCAACCAAATCTATGAAGCGATTAGGAGTCCGTCTATTGATCTTACTAGGTCTAGTGATGATCAGCCTAGGTCTAGTGAGGGCCAGCACGCGAAGCCAGAGCAAAGGACTTCTCACGCCCCAAGATAGCATCTTAACTCTTGCGCCCACTCCCGCTAAGGCATATCACCAAGCCGCAGAGGATCTTCGTATGGGTGGAGACTGGGATGAAGCGATGGACCTTGCTATAGAGGGGTTAAGCCGATATGGTGACGATAAGGATCACACGCTCTATCACTATCTATGTTTTTTGTTGACTCGTTCTGACTATGACGCAAGATTGATCTCTAAGCTCCAAGAGAAGATACACAAGCAGCCCAAACGCCCCGAGTGGGTGCTCCTGCTCGCGACCCTATACGATAGCTCGTGTCATGCCGATTGTGAGCAAGCTGTTCACTACTTTCAGAAAGCTCTAAAAGCGGTACCCCAAGGTGGTTTCTTTTACCTATCTACTATTGAGCAGATGGCAATATGCTACGTAGAGTTGGGAAGTCTAGACTCCGCTCTATTGTACACAGATATGGCGATCGAGACAGACCCTTCCTTCGCGGGCTACCACTACAACAAGGCGCTGATGCTCCACGCTTTTGGAGATACAAGAGCTGCCATCACAGAGCTCAATAACTACTTCGCACATCCCAATAGAAACAAGGACGACGCTCATGCTTACTACAAGCGAGCTTACTACAAGAGTGAGATCAAAGACCTCTCTGGCGCACTCGCTGATGTAGAGCGAGCAATGGCTAAAGACTCCCATCCCGACCCCTCAGCCTACCTCCTCCGTGGAGACATCTATGCTGCTCAAGGTAAGAGCACGCAGGCCAAAGCTGACTACAAGACCGTACTGGAAAACACATCTAGTGGTGATCCCCGTACACGCATCTTTGCTCTCGTAGGTTTGGGAAATAAGAAACAAGCGATGCAAATCCTAACCGATCAAGTCAACTTCTATAAAGAATACGATGACTTAAACGATAGCAACTTCTATCTCCTGCTTCGTTCGCTCATAAAGTATAGGCAGGTAGAGCTAGCACGCTACTTCTGGGAGATCTCTACGGAGTGGGGTTATCCCTATCCTTGCGTGAATGAAAACACACGAGTCGTAAAAAACAATCCAAAGTACAAGGAGCTACAAAAGAGAGGGGTCAACATCCTGTAATCCTCCTGCTGGTTATGGTCCAGCCAGAAAGGGCTGACGCATTATGATTGCTCTCTCGGGAGCTACACATAGCAACAAGCCAGAGAATAGATGAGGGTACTATATATATTATAATGTGTCACCCCTGGATTGGCTGTTAGCTGTTAGCTATTGGCTGTTAGCTATCGGAACCTTCGGAGCTATCAGAGTGATCGGATCTCTAATCTCTAGCTTCTAATCTCTAACCTCTAATCTCTAATTACATATCTTTACAGGGAAATTCGTCCGATTCCCTCCTTTCTCGAATATCCACGTGGGGAATCTCAAATCTCCACGTGGATGTTTTTTATTTTCCACGTGGGCGCGAATCATTTCTTCCGAAGTTTCATTTCATTCCTCCGAAGTTTCATTTGATTCCTCCGAAGAATTTTTTATTCTCCACGTGGAGATTTTGAAATATCCACGTGGAAATCAGTTTTTCCCGACACAGCACCGTATCGATATGTAGTCAGCTCTAAATTATTGTAACGATCCAGAGTTAAATTTGCCAGCCAAGGTTGACCAATCTACAACGATTTGAAAACTATTCGCTACCTTTGGCTTTACAAGCAAGTATAACCTATCAAATATGAGTACCCTTATGAACAACTTACTCAGAAAAGCCTTCGCGCTCTGCGCCCTCATCCTCGCTACGGGATACTGTCTCTCAGCACAAGTAGTCGTCGTACAGGGCGAGCCAGAGGCTCCACTGCCACAGACGCTCAACGAGGTGCGTCTCAACCTCCTAGCACCCGTAGCCTTCAAGGCTATATCATTGGAGTACGAGCGCTCCACAGCGAAAGTAAAAGACCTCGGCTTCGGAGCTGCCATCAATGCCTGCTTTGCCCATACGGGAGACTATGAAACCACAATCTTTCCCACCTTTGGTGTGATGCCCTATGCGCGTTGGTACTTTGGTGGCAAGAAGCTCGCTGCCACAAGACTGAACTCTGGCTTCTTTATCGAGGCAAATACAGCGATCAACTACCATCGGTATACTCGAAACAGCTACAAAGAGTATTACGGAGGAGAGCCAACGACCGAGACGAAGCAAGGCGCCTCTTGGGGCATCGGCCTTGGCGGTGGCTGGAAGCTAGTCTCTCGCAGCAATTGGAGTGGCGAGATCAGTCTGCGTGTAGGTCGCAACCTCGTGAAAGGCGATGATGCTGACGACATGTACGTCTACCCCGCTATATCTGTGGGCTACCGCTTCTAGTCATCCACCTACTAACTTTTTAGAGAGGGCATCTAGAAAAGATGTCCTCTCTCCTTTTTTCTACGCCTATCCTATTCCGAAGCTTCACACCCTCTGCGGTATTTGTAAAAAGTGAGTATCTTTGCATCTGGGTGTGTGGGCTAGGTCTAAATAAAGATCTCTTGCAACATATACGAGGCAGCCTCGTCTACGTAGTAAAGGCGTGTGTGTCTGGTATTACACCTACGCTCTTTGAACAGACAACTAGAAATACATCAATAACTTTTAGACAACTAGATATGAATCTAAAGCGAATGCTGTCTATGACTGTGGTCCTCCTGACCCTGTTGCTACCTCGTGTAGCCTTTGCTCAGGATATGAGTCAACCACTGCCCATAGACCCACAAGTCCGTACGGGCAAGCTCGACAACGGGCTGACCTACTTCATCCGTCACAATGAGCAACCAAAGGATCGTGCTGAGTTTTACATCGCACAGCGTGTCGGATCAATCCTCGAGGAGGAGAATCAGCGCGGTCTAGCACACTTCCTAGAGCACATGTGCTTCAACGGGACAAAGAACTTCCCCGACAAGACACTTATCAGCTACCTCGAGTCAAACGGTATGCGCTTCGGCTACAACCTCAACGCCTATACGGGTATCGATGAGACGGTCTACACCCTCATGGAGGCTCCCACAGAGCGTCAGGGCTTCATCGACAGCTGCCTACTCATCCTACACGACTGGAGTGGCTTCGTCACACTAGCCGACGATGAGATAGACAAGGAGCGTGGCGTCATCACCGAGGAGTGGCGCTCGCGTGACAATGCGCAAATGCGTATGCTCAATACGGCACTCCCCAAGATCTACCCCAACAACCGCTATGGTGTACGTATGCCTATCGGTCTGATGAGCGTAGTCAACGGCTTTAAGTACAACGAGCTACGCGACTACTACCACAAGTGGTATCGCCCCGACCTACAGGCTATCATCGTGGTCGGTGATGTCGATGTAGACTATGTGGAGAAGAAGATCAAGGAGATGTTTGCCGACATACCTGCACCAGTCAATGCTGCAGAGCGTGTCTACTTCCCCGTAGAGGACAATGACGAGCCTCTCGTAGCTATCGAAAAGGACAAGGAGGCTACCAGCACTGGGATTATGGTTATGTTCAAGACAGACGCTATGCCTGTCGAGATGACCCGCACCATCGCTGGTGTCATGAAGACCTACCTATATGGCATCACAAACCGAATCCTCGATGAGCGCTTTACAGACCTTATGCACAAGCCCAACCCCGCCTTTATCAGTGTGAGTGGCTATCTGAGCAACTACTTCCTCTCTCAGACCAAAGATGCGCTTTCATTTAACGCTTCGGTACGTGAGGGCGAGCTAGACATTGCCCTCAAGGCGCTTACGGCTGAGATAGAGCGAATACGCCAGTACGGCTTTACGCAGGGTGAGTATGATCGTGCTCGCACGGATCTACTCAAGGGCTATGAGAATAGCTACAACGAGCGTGAGACTCGCAAGAATAGCTCTTATGCTGACGAGTACAAGGACTACTTCACCACGGGTGGATACATCCCAGGCATCGAGATGGAGAAGGCTATGATGGAGCAGGTCGCTGCAAACATACCCCTAGAGGTAGTCAACCAGATGGTACAGTCTATCATCGGTGACAAGAATATGGTACTTATGCTCACGGCTCCCGACAAGGAGGGTCTCACACTACCTACCGAGGCTGAGCTGGTCGCTAAGGTCAACGAATATCGCAAGCTACCCGTAGAGCCTATCAAGGACGCTGTCTCTGATATGAAGCTGCTGGATAAGGCTCCCAAGGCTGGCAAGGTGACCAAGCGTGAGGACAACCTCAAGTTTGGTACTACTCGCCTCACTCTGAGCAATGGTATGGTAGTCTACATCAAGACGACCGACTACAAGAAGAATCAGCTCTCACTCACAGCTGTAGCTCCTGGTGGTACCAACGCTTACCTCAAGAACGCTAAGGATCTACCCAACATCAAGAACCTCAGCAGCGTCGTCTCACTAGGTGGTGTAGGCAAGTTTGACAATCCTACCCTCTCTAAGGCACTCACAGGTCGCAGCGTCTCAGCTTCTGGCTCTATGGGTGGCACACGCACCTACTTCAGCGGTTCGTCTACGCTCGAGGATATGGAGACTTTCTTCCAGCTCCTCTACCTCCGCATGACGCAGCCTAGACAGGATGCTGACGCTTTTGCCAACTGGCGCACCAATACGATCGAGCAGATCAAGAATAAGGAGTCTAATCCTATGGTTTCATTCCAGGACTCTCTCCTCTATGCGCTATACAATAACAACCCTCAGATGAGGCGCGCTACTATTGCTGACATAGAGGCTGTCAACTACGACCGTGTGATGCAGATCTGGAAGGAGCGCATCGCTGACCTCGGTGACCTACAGCTATACTTCATTGGTAATGTAACTCCCGAGCAGCTGATCCCCTACCTAGAGAAGTATGTAGCCTCTGTACCTACTAAGGGCGGTAAGCACGACATGTGCAAGGAGCTAGTACCAGCAGTACGTCAGTCATCTATGCACATCGACTTCAAGAAGGAGCTCGCTACTCCTATGGCCATGGTTCTAGCAGTTTACACAGGCAAGCTACCCTACACACTCCACAACGAGCTAGCTATGGAGGTACTCGGAGCTGTCATGGATCAGGTATACACAGCAACCATCCGTGAGGACGAAGGTGGCACATACGGTGTCAGCTCGGACGGATCTATCAACGACAATCCTGAGGGTGAGACGACCTTCCAGATCTTCTACCAGACAGACCCTGAGAAGGTAGACAAGCTCAACAAGATCCTCTATGCAGAACTCGACAAGGTGGCTAAGAATGGTCCCGAGAAGGAGATGTTTGACAAGACTATCCTCAACATGAAGAAGGACTATGCTGAGAATCTCAAGCAAAACGGCTACTGGCTCAGCCATATGATTGACTTCTTCTTCGATGGTCGTGACTTCCAGACTGACTACGAGAAGACGCTCAACGGCATCACGCCTGCAGACGTACAGAAGATCGCTCAGGAGCTCCTCAAGCAGGACAACCACATCGAGGTGATCATACGTCACGCTGAGGGCGCTAAGTAAATAACCCTAGCAGCTATACGGAGACCTATCGCATGTGCGACATGGCTCTGTAAGTAGCTAACAGACTAACTACGAGAGCGAGTAACTCCAGAGGCGATCCTCTGAGTTGCTCGCTCTCACTATGTATGCTTGGCAAGCTCTAGATAGACCGGTATGGAGACTGTTGCATAAAGGCGAATCGCTGTGTTGCTTTCGGGATTCGGCTTCGGT
>ERZ773148.1064-NODE-1064-length-23284-cov-4.063412_pt1 | contig 23284 bp, 19 predicted proteins | sample MGYA00580846_ERZ773148 | MGnify/ENA primary metagenome ERZ773148 (study PRJEB29015, sample SAMEA2737879) | human gut metagenome | biome: human gut; feature: human-associated habitat; material: faeces | place: China | collected 2012 ... | reverse complement strand
AACGAAGTGGGTCTCGTTTGAGAGCTTGTCAAAAATACTTTTTTGACAAGCTCAAGGAACCGGTAAATTCAAACCGGTTCCTTTTTGTATTTCTCATAATATTTCGTTGTGAGCTGCCGGAAGAGCATCAGAAGTCCGCGTACGCATAGCTCGATCGCCATAGCGATCCACATGCCGCGCAGTCCCAGCCGCGGCACGAGCACGAGCGCAAGCCCCAGCCGCACGATCCAGATGCTGCATAGATTCATAATGCTCGGCACGAACGTATCGCCCGTTCCGCGCAGCGCGCCCGCCGCTACGATGGAAACGCCGTAGAGCGGCTCGGCGAGCAGTGCGATGCGAAGCACCTGCGTGGCGAGTGCGCGCACACTCTCGTCCGGCGTCAGCAGCCGGAATACCCACGGACAGATCAGCGCCATGATCCCCGCCGTCACCGCCATAAAGAGTGCGCCCATCGCGGTGCATATGTTCCCCTGCTGGCGGGCGAGCCTTGTCTCCCCCGCGCCGACGCTCCGGCCGACGAGCGTTGCCGCCGCCGCGCCGAGACCGTACCCCGGCATATAGCAGAAGCCCTCCGCCGTGACCGCGAACGAGTTTGCCGCGACCGCCACCGCGCCGAGCGGCGCGATGATGCGCGTCTGCACGACCATCGCCGCGCAGAGGAACACCTCCTGCAATGCCACAGGGAACCCGATGCGGAACGCCTTTTTCAGTATCGCGCCGTGAACGGCGTCCTTCTCCTTCCGTCGCATGTGCAGATGCGAATTTCGCAGCAGGCACTGCGCCGCCATGAGAAGGCTTACCACGGCGCACGCGCTCGCCGTGCCGAGACCCGCGCCGAAAACGCCGCAGCGCGGGATGAAGAGCGCGTTGAAGAAAACGTCCAGCACGCACATTACCGCGTTCAAAACGCTTGGCGAGACCATATCTCCGGCGCTTTGCAGGAATGAGGCGCACAGCGAGTTGAGCTGCGAGAACGGCACCATGAGCGCAAACGTCAGGAAATACGCGCACGCGTCAGCGCGGATCGCCTCATCGCCGTGGAGCCAGCGCGGGAGCGGCTCGCTGATGAGCGCGGCGAGCGCGGCAAGGATCGCCGCGATCAGCATTCCGGTCACAAGGCCGTGCCGCACAACGGTGCGCGCGCCGCGGTCGTCCCCGCCGCCGATGCGGTGCGACGCCTGCACGGAAAAGCCCGCCGAAACGCCGCCGATGATGCCGCCGATCAGCCATGTGCTCGTCGATACAAGACCGATGGACGCTGAGGCGTTCGCGCCGAGCGCGCCGACCATCGCGGAGTCGATGTACTGCATGGCGATCGTCGTTATTTGTGTAAGTATCGCCGGAAGGCTCAGCCGCCAGACCTCGCGGGCCTGCGCCTTCAGTTCCGGCATCGTTTCTCTTTTCATATCATCATCCGGTCCGCGCCGTTTTTATTGACGGGGCGGTTTTTTCTGGTAAAATATAAGAACACAAATCTTTCAAGCTTTCGGGAGCATGCCCAATGAAGAAACTGAAAAACCGCTTCAAAAACATCAAGCCGCAGACGCTTCTCACGCACGTTATCGTAACGCTTCTGTATCCGCTTGCGCGCGTGGTCATGGCCTCGTCGCAGCGGCTGCTCGTCTTCACCGACTGCCTGACGATCGTCGCGGCGATCCTGCTCATCGCGGGTGTTGTCTACTCGCTCTATCTCCACGGCGACTTTGACATCAGCAGCTATGTGATGCGCCGCGCGCGCAGCAATGCGCCGAAGCAGACCTTTGAGGCGTACAAGGCGAACCAGAAAGAAAGAAGAGAGGCGTCTTTCAACTATCCTCTCTTCCTTGGGGCCGTATATATGGCGGCGGCGCTTTTTATCGCCTACGTCTTTTACTGATTCTTTGCGTTCTCGATCTCGGTGAGCTTCTTCTCGTAGCCTTCCATCTCTTTGTCCGTGGCAAAGACGAAGTGCCCGGGGCGGATCTCGCGCAGGGAGCGCAGCGCGCCGGACTGGTCCAGCTTGGAGGGGTCGTACACGATGGCGCGGCGAGTCCGTTCAACGACCGGGTCGGGCATCGGCACGGCGGAGAGCAGGGAGATGGTGTACGGATGCAGCGGGCACTGGAACAGTGTCTCGGAATCCGCGATCTCCACGATCTCGCCGAGATGGATGACGGCGATGCGGTCGGCAATGAACCGGACGACCGAAAGGTCGTGCGCGATGAAAAGGTACGTGAGATTCTTTTCCGCCTTGAGCTTGTTCATCAGGTTGAGCACCTGCGCGCGGATGGAAACGTCCAGCGCGGAGATCGGCTCGTCCGCCACGATCAGCTTCGGGTCCATGATCATCGCGCGGGCAATGCCGACGCGCTGACGCTGTCCGCCGGAGAACTCGTGCGGATAACGGGACTTGTGCTCGGGCAGCAGGCCGACGTCCTTGAGCGCCTGATCGACCTTGGCGATACGCTCTTCCTCGTCCTTATAAAGGTGGAAGTTGTACAGGCCCTCGGAGATGCAGTACTCGATGGTGGCGCGCTCGTTGAGCGACGCCGCCGGGTCCTGGAAGATCATCTGGATGTTGCGGACGACGTTGCGGTCTTCCTCGCGGGAGATCTTGCCGGAAATGCGCTTGCCCTCAAAGAGGATCTCGCCGTTGCTGCACGGGTTGATGCGCATGATGGCGCGGCCCAGCGTCGTTTTGCCGGAGCCGGACTCGCCGACGAGGGCGAAGGTCTCACCCTTATAAATGTCGAAATTCGCGTCTTTTACGGCGACGAATTTTTTTTTGCCTCCGACGTCAAAGGAGATGTCCACATGGCTGATCGAGAGGATGACCTCTCTATCGGCGTTATTATTCGACATGGAAGGCACCTCCCTTATCGGTCATCTGCTTGATCTTCTCGTGCAGATCCTGAATGATCTCCGGCTTTTCGAGCTTCGGCGCGCGGGGATCCAGAAGCCACGTTTTGGCATAGTGCGTTTCGCTCACCGGGAAGAACGGCGGCTCCATTTCAAAGTCGATCTTGAGCGCGTGCTCATTGCGCGGGGCAAAGGCGTCGCCCTTGATCTGGTTGTACAGAGACGGCGGAGTACCGGTGATGTAGTAGAGCTCCTGCCCCTTGATGCCGAGCTGCGGCAGGCTGGAGAGCAGCGCCCAGGTGTACGGGTGGCGCGGATCGAAGAACACTTCCTCCACGTTGCCGTACTCGATGATCTGGCCGCCGTACATAACGCCGACGCGGTCGGCGACGTTCGCAACAACGCCGAGGTCATGCGTGATGTAGATGGTGGTGAACTTGAGTTCCTTCTGCAGATCGCGGATGAGCGAGATGATCTGCGCCTGGATCGTAACGTCCAGAGCGGTCGTCGGCTCGTCGCAGATGAGGATCTTCGGGTGGCAGGAGAGCGCGATCGCAATGACGATGCGCTGGCGCATGCCGCCGGAATACTGGAACGGATACTCGTCGAAGCGGTCGGCGGCGTTCTGGATGCCGACGCGCTCCATAAGCTCGATGGCCTGCTTCTTCGCGTCGCCGCGGGAAATGCCCTGGTGCTTCTCAATGACCTCGGTGATCTGCGAGCCGATCGTGCGGATCGGGTTCAGCGATGTCATCGGGTCCTGGAAGATCGTGGAGATCTTCGCGCCGCGGATGCCTTCCCAGTCCTTATCGGTCTTGAGCTTGGTGAGGTCCTTGCCCTCGAACATGACCGAGCCGTTGGTGATGGAGCCGTTGGACTCGAGCATGCCGGTGAACGTCTTGGTGAAAACGCTCTTGCCGGAGCCGGACTCGCCGACGATGGCGAACGTTTCGCCCTCGTAAAGGTCGAGGGACACGCCGCGGATGGCCGTGAGGTAATTGTCACGGACGCGGAATTTAACTTCAATGTCCTTTGCGGACAGAACGATGTTTCTGTTATCTGCCATTACTCTGCCCCCCTCACATATGCGTGCGCGGATCGGCTGCGTCGGCGAGCTTCTGTCCCACGATGTAGAGGGAGATGGAGATAAACGCCAGAACGCCGACGGGGATCCAGAACAGGTGCGGATAGCCGTTCATATAAGAGGTATAGAGCGAGATGGACTGGCCGAGGGACGCGTTGGTCGTGCCGAGACCGAGACCCATGTAGGAGAGGAACACCTCGTAGGAGATGAGCGAGGGGATCTGCCGGGACACATACGTCATGATGACGGAGATGAGGTACGGCAGGATGTTTCTCACGATCATCGTCCACGTCCTGGTGCCGAGGCACTTGGACGCCATGTTGTACTCACGGTCGCGGATGATCATGACCTGCGTGCGGATAAAGTACGCGACAAAGATCCACTCGGTACACGTCATCGTGATAATGAGCGAGCGCATACCGGCGCCGAGGATGTAGGAGAGGATCATGGCGAGCAGCAGGAACGGGACGTTGGAAATGATGTTGTAGACCTCGATCATCCACTTGTCCATCTTCTTGGAGAAGCCCCAGAGCGCGCCGATCGGAATGCCGACGAGCATATTGATGGCCGTGCAGACGAAGGAGATGATGATGGAGTTTCTCGCGCCCGCCCAGACAGCGTCAAATACCTCGTTGCCGACGTGGTCGGTGCCGAAGATATGCTCGGCGCTCGGCTTCAGGAACTTCATCTCGGCATTGTTGATGTTCGGCGTATCGATGGGGCTGTAGCCGGAGCGCGTCGGCTGAATGAGCGCGAACGCGACAACGGCGATCAGCAGGATCGATACGATGACCGTAAACTTGTTCTTGAAGAACGTGCGGAACACGGATTTCCAGTAGGAATAGCGCGGAGCGGCAATGTGCTCCGATTCCAGCTCGTCGAAGGCTGCAAACTCAAAGAGGCTCTTATCGATATTTTCGGTATTCATTTACGACCTCCCTGCCTTCTCGCTGAGCGAAATACGCGGATCGACCTTCGTGAGAACAATGTCGCCCGCCAGCACCGACAGCACCGATACCGTGGAGAAGATGAACGCGAGCGCCACGATCATAACGTTGTTGTACTGGTTGATGGCGTTGGGCAGCATTTTGCCCATGCCGCCGACGGAGTAGATCGACTCGGTGATGATCGCGCCGGTGATGCAGGCCGCGAGAGACGCGGGGATGCCCTGCGCGATGGGGATGACGGCATTTTTGAAAATATGTCCGCTGAAGATCTCGCGCTGGTTGAGGCCCTTGGCCTTGGCGAACTTCACATAGTCGGAGTTCATCTGGTCCACAACGTAGCGGCGCGTCCAGAGCATGAGGCTCGCAATAGACGGCAGCGCCAGTGAGATGATGGGCAAGATCCAGGATCGCACGTCGCCCGGGCCGTAGGTCGTAAAGACCGACGGCAGATTGAAGAGCGTTGTGCCGAGATAGCGGAAGAGATAGATGTACGCGAGCGACGGCACGGCGATGATGAAGATGATATACACCATGCCGAGCTTGTCGGCGAACTTATCCTTGTTTCGTGCCATGAGAACGCCGAACGGCAGTCCGAGAATGTAGGCGACCGCCATGGCGAAGAGACCCATGATGAACGAGGTGCCGATCATCGAGGGCTGGTTTTTCTGGGTTTCAAAGGACGCGTAATGGTCGGTGAATTTCTTCATGTCCATTCTGTCGAGAACGGACTTATACTTAAGCGAGCCGAAAATGATTCCGGACTCGGCTTCATAACCGGTTTCAAAGGTGACAGGGCGCTTGACCTCGGTGCCCTGCGACTGGAAAAGCACGCGGAGTACGTCCAGGCCCTGATAGGTCGGATAAGAGGTACCGAAGTTCAGCGTGATAATGTTCTGATGAATCCACGGGAAGCGGCTGTCGGTATACAGCAGGTACTTGTGCGTCGTGCCGCTGCCGATGAGAGCCACGCCGCCGGTAGGCGTCGTGCCGAAGCGAAGGCCGCGCTCAAGATCCGGGTTCGTCTCATCCTTGACAGACCAGGGAGTATCGATCACGATCAGATGGGCAAGCCAGTTCGCCATGCGCTTGATGACGGGCGTGTCCTTATAGGCATAGTAACGTCCGCTCTGCAGATAGTTGGCGATCGTATAGCCCTGCGCGGAATACTGCTCCACAAAGGCCTGGCTTTCCGGAGAATCCGGCTCGATAGCGGCGATCATTTCCGGGCTGCCGGCTTCATAGAGATTAAGGCAGTAGTCGTTGATGCGGACGTAGTCCAGATAGCCGAGCTTCTGCCAGGTTGAATAAACGTATTCGGTTTTATCGTCGGATTTTCCGCCGAGCTTGCGGTATGTGCTGTCTTCAAAGAAGATGTTGTCACGCGGCACCAACGTATAGACCATCGTAAACACGATGAGCATGATGATCAAAATGGAGACGAGCGAGCGCAGCAGGCGGTTCCAGATATATCCTTTTCTCATAGGTGGTACCGTTCCTTACAAAGATAGCATCGGTTGACAGGGGACAAAAGGCCCCTGTCAATCGATACAAGAAAGAGCCGAGAAGCATGGCCGCCCGGCTCTCTCTGTTCAATTAGTCAGTGCTTGTGCTGTTGCTGTTCAGCAATTATTTGCCGGTCATCCAGGCTTCCTTCGCGGCTTCGTACTCGGCAGCAGTCACAGGCTCGTCGAGGAGCTGCATGTACTTGAAGTACGGCACCTGGTTGTAAGCAGCCTGGCCGTAGAGACCGTAGCCAACGGTGAAGGGCTTCACCTTGCTGATGGAGATGTTCGCGCCGCTGGTGGAGTAAGGACGGAGGATACCGTTGGTGAGCAGCATGGCCTCGGCCTTCGCGAAGAGCTCGATGCGCTCGTCGCCGGTGGCGGCGGTAGCCTGATCAACGATCTCCTGGACCTCATTGAGGCCGAGGGTCTCGAGAACGGCCTTCTGCTCTTCGGACTGACCCTGGCTCTCGATGTTGATGCCGGAGTAGTTGAGCATGTCGCCGTCGTGGACGTCGAAGCAGTGCAGGTAGGTCAGAGGATCGCCGTAGTCGGGACCCCAGCCGGCGCCGAACACGAGGTCGATGGAGTTATCTTCGCCGGTGGGCTGGTTGTAGAACGAGGAGTAGTAGACGGAGGAGTTGCCCTCGAGGAACTGCAGGTCGATGACGACGTAATCGCCGATGGCGTCCTCAATGGACTTCTTCATCGCGAGCTGCATGTTCTTCTGGTTCTCAGAAGCGGCGTAGACAGGAACGTCGATGTGGATGGGCCACTCGGAGACGCTGTCGCCCAGCTCTTCCTTGGCGCGCTCGGCAAAGGTCTTGGCGAGCTCGGGGTTGTACCAGGCGTCGTGACCGTCGTTCAGATCGATGCCTTCATAATCGGCAACGAGCTCGGCGGCGTACTTCTCAACGATGGAGCCGTAGGTGCGGCCGTCGGAAGTGGTCTGGAAGGTGTAAGGAACGAGGGTGTTGCGGATGACGCCGTCGGCGTGCTCCTCGCCGAGAGTGATGGCCTCAACGGCGTGCGCGGAGTAAGCGGCGTAAACGGCGCGGCGGAAGTCGGCGTTCAGAATGGCGGCCTTGGCGTCAGCCTTCTGGGCGTCGGTCTTGCTGGTGGTGGAGACGGAGGGATCGTTGTACAGAGCGTACATCTGGCGATCCCAGTTGAAGGCGCCCCAGTAAGAGGTGGCGGTGGTCATGCTCTTGTACTGGTTGTCGGGATAGAGCTCGGCAGCCTTCGCAACGACCTCGGGCAGGGACTGGTTGACGGTGGTGGAGGTGACTTCGCCGTTCACGAACATGTTGAAGTTCTGGGCGGGGTCCTTACCGTCGGAGTAGGTCACGACAACGTGCTGAACGAAAACGTTCTTCGCGTCGTAGTAGTTGGGGTTGGCGTCGAAGCGCACTTCCTGCGCCGGGACGAGAGAGGACAGGATGTAGCAGCCGTTGTAGAGGATGGAGTCGGGTTCAACGGCGCCGAAGTCGGAGCCCTTGGACTCGAGGAACTCGGCGTTGATGGGCCACAGGATGGTGTAGGTGGTCATACCGTCGAAGTAGCCGCAGGGACCGGTCAGGGTGTAGGTGAGCTGGTTGCCGTCCGCCTTGATGCCGACGTCTTCCCACTTGCCGGTGCCATCGGAGTACTCGCGCAGGCCGACGATGAGGTCAGCGACGAGGCCGAGGGTCCCGCTCTTGGAGTCAACAGCGTGCTTCAGACCGGTGACGAAGTCCTCAGCCGTAACGGCATCGTACTCTTCGCCGGCGCTGGTGGACCAAACGGCGTCGTCACGAATGGTGAAGTACCACTCGGAAGCATCGTCGTTGCAGCTCCACTCGGAAGCCATGCCGGGGACGAGCTTGCCGTGGTTGTCCTGGGTGAGCAGGCCTTCCACGAAGTTGTTGACGTAGTCGCCGTTGGAGGACTTGTTGTTGTAAACATAGTCCAGCGTGGTGATGTCGAAGTTCGCGATCATGGAGAAAGTGTCCGGACCGGTGTACTCTTCGACAGGCTCCGCGGTCGGCTCTTCAGCCGGCTGCTCGGCCGGGGTCTCAGCAGGCTGTTCCGCCGGGGCTTCCGTGGGAGCCGGAGCAGGAGCCTCGCTTCCGCACGCGGCCAGGCTCAGCACCATGACAACGGCAAGAAGCAGCGCAAGGAATTTCTTCATTGTTTGTTCTCCTCCTTATTGGATTTTCAAACTTTTTTATTAAACGCGGGAAGCGTTAATAAACTTTATGTATTTCCGGCGCTTCAGTCCTCAAAGAGCCGCGCCATGGAAATGCCGAGCTTTTCGCTCATGAGAAAGAGCGTTTCGAGCGACACGCCCTTGACCTCGGCGGCATTGTTCGCCTCGATCTGGCTCACAAAGCTCACGCTCCGGCCGATCGCCTCGGCGAACTGCTCCTGCGTCATGCCGCGCATCTTGCGGTAGTAGGCGATCCGCAGACCGAGTATTCTGAATCGTTCTCTGTAGTCCTCACGCATACATTTTTCCCCTCACGGCAAACCCGTTTACCGGAGCGTGGTTAGTATGTACAAAGACCCCCGGTTTGATTTACTAATTTTAACGAGTAAAGCATAAAATAGTAAATCATCCAGTAGCGTGTTTTTCTTCACTCATAGTGTAACATTTCCGTACAGTGGCGAAAAATGTTTCACTGGGACGGACGAAATCCGTCATTCTGCCGAAAAACGGACGTTTTTCCTCCGGCGCGGCGGTCACTCCGCGCCGCTGATCTCGACGTATTCGCGAAGGCCGTCGCGCATGGTCTCCTCATAAATTTCCCGCGCGCCGGATACGGAGTCGAGCGCGCTCTCGTCGCAGGCAAGCGCGTAGGCGACCGAGCCGTCCGAGCAGGTGAAGGCGTAAAACGGCAGGCCGCGCACGCTGCGAAGCTCCACGGCGGTCACGGAGACCGTACCGTCGTCGGCGCTGTCCCATGTGACGGCATTCGACGCCGCTTTTTTGATGGCAAGCGCCGGTACGTCCGCGGTGCCGTCGAGATACACCGCGCGGAGGACCGCCTGGTTGAAGTCGCCGGTATAAAGAAAACTGAAGCGCACGCTGCACTCGCTCTGCGCGGTGCTGCCCGTGCCGCGGAAGGTGATCACGCCGTTGTCGTTCTCCGCCGCCGTGCCGAGCTCCAGCCCGTAATTGCGCAGCAGGCCGATGAGACCGCTGTGCTCCAGAAACGTCCGCGCCGCGTTTTCCGGCTGGGAAGAGGCAAGGAACGCCTCCTGCTTATCGTAATTGTCCGGCGTGAGCGCCGGGGCGTTGGGGTTCTGCAAAAGGAGCGAGCCGTTTTCCGAAACGGAATATGTCACGCTGCCCCAGCCGTTTGCGGCGACGTTCGCCGCCACGGTCTCACCGAGCGCCGTGAGATCCACAGACTTCAAAACGCCGAGCGTCACGGTATCGGGCGGGGTGTAATCGCAGTCGAACCGGTTGACGGAAACGTGCCGCCCGCTGCCGGTCTTGCCGGTTTCGATGGGCGCGGCGGTCTGCTCCGTCTGAAAGGCGCTGCCGCCCGCGCCGGGGTTGAGCTGCGGCACGGACAGGGGCCGGTCCTCTGTATCGGGGGTCTTGTCCCGTCCGGGAAGCAGCAGAATGATGGCGGCGACCGCGGCGATGAGCATCACGCCGAGGAATATCCAGCCCGCGAGCATGACCTTCTTCTGCGAAGCGCGCCGCGCGCGGCGGGAGGTATTTTCTTCCTGACGGGGTTTTCGGTAGTTTTTCATGGTGAGTTCCTTTTTCCCGGGGTTTCCGCTGATGATGGCTGCCTCTCCCCGGCGGGCGGGGCAGAGCGCCGCCCCTACAAGAAGGTCCAAATCGTGCCCGTAGGGGCGGGGCTCTGCTCCGCCCGTGGGAAGGGACAGTTTCTCCGTCAAACCCTGTGGGTTTGACGCTTGCCTTTGCCTTTACAGCACAGGGGGGCTTTTTTGTTTACGCCAGCGCTGCCCAGGCGCAGCCGAGGAGCGTGGCATCGCCGGCGAAGAGGAATTCCGCGCCGCCGAGACCGTGCCGTTTCGTATACTCCGCGATCAGCGCTTCCATCCGGGGACGCAGCACGGGGTTGAGCTTGAGCATCGTCCCGTCCGCGCAGATGCCGGTGAGCTTCCCCGCGCCGAAGCCGCGCTCGCGCAGAATGGCGCACAGGCACGCCGCGGCGATGCGCGCCGCGCGCTCGAGAAGCATCGTGTTGATCTCGGAAGCGAAGCGGCGGTCCTTCTCCGTTTCGAGCGCTTCAGCAACGGCGTTGCCGCCCATGGGGTCAAGACAAAAAGCGTCCACCATTGCGCTCGTAACGGAGAGCGCGGCGATATTCTCCCCGCTCTTCGCCGAGAGGAATCCTTCCTTTGCCGCAAGGAGCAGCGTTTCGCGCAGCAGCAGACGGTAGTATGCCCCGGAGATCATTTTTTCCGCCGGGTGGTCGCCGGGCAGCCCGGAGGCCTCGTCCACGGCGATATCCGCCGTGCCGCGCAGCGCGCGGCCGAAGCAGCCGGATTCGAGATTGACGAGCGTTTCGCCGCCCATCGCCACCGTTTCGGGCGATTTCGTGACGTCGCTCGCCTTCACATGGCAGCAGGCGTTCGTGCCGGTGCCGAGAATAAAGCCGATGAAGTCGGCGTAGTGCGAGCGGTCGCACGATGCCATGCCGCCGAGCATGGAGCCGACGGTGTCGTTGATGAGCCGCCAGCGGCGAGCGCCGGACGCGCCGAGCGCGCGCATCGCCGTTTCGATGCCCTCGCATACGAGCTTTCCCTCCGCGCCGGTGACGCGCGATTCCTTGCCCATGCTGATGATGCGCCCGTCGCCATTCGGCAGGCACTCGCACGGGAACGAGAACGCGATGCACGCGCGGTCGGCATCGCCCGCAACGGTGAGCGCAAGCTCCGCAAAGGCGCGGAACATCTCTTCCGCGCTCGTGTCCCTGCCGAGCGTGCCGGGCATACGGCGCTTTTGGAGCGCTTCCGTGACGGGCTTTCCCGCCTCGCCAAAGCGGACGCGTCCGGCGCGCAGATTCGTGCCGCCGGCATCGAGCACGAGAACGTTCTCGCCCGTGCGCGGCGCGCTCGCCGCGGGAAGAAACGACGGCAGCATCATCAGCGTAGAGGCCTCTCCGCGCAGACCGGCGCGCATGTCGGCGATGTAGGCGTCCGTCAGATCCTCAAAGGGCTGCTGCTCATAGAACATGTTGTGTCGCCGGAGAAATTCTTTGGCGGTTTCCTTTGTACACATAGCGGTTTCTCCCCCGTTCGGGCGCGTTTTCCGGCGTCCGGGATGTAATATTTCTTCGGTCAGGCGCGCTCGAGCGGCGTGCATGTATTGCCGGAGATCTTCCAGCGGCTGCAGCCGCCGTTGAACGCGAAGGGCGCGAAGTAGATGTCCGTCGGCCCGCAGTGGACGGAGCCGTCCGCAGCGGTGGACCAGCCTTCGCCGGTGTGGGGCTTTCCGTCCGGGTCGGTGATGGTGAAAAGCCCGTCGTTGCGCAGCTCCAGCTTCCATTCGCCGCCGTCCGCGTCCACATAGGTGTACGTTCCCGCCGGGACGGGCGGGGCGGGCGTGGGCGTGGGCTCCGCCGGGGTGGGTTCCGCTGTCGGCTCCGGCGTTTCCGTCGGGGCGGGCGTGGGCGTCGGCGTCGCGGTCGGCGTGAGCGTGGGCGCTTCCGTCGGTTCCGGCGTAGGCTCCGCCGTCGGCACGGCGGTGGGCTCGCTCGTGGGAAGGGGCGTGGTCTCCGGCGCGGCGCTCGTGCCGCACGCGGAAAGAATGCCGAGCGCCGCGATCAGTATGGCGGCGGCCAGGCGTTTCGTGCTTCTTCTCATGGGCTGCTCTCCTTAGTACAAATTTTCACACATATACGATACTACATTTCTTGCTTTCTGTAAAGCGTCGATCAGCAAGGGCACACGCATTTCCGCCCGGCAGAAGCGCGCCCTTGACGATCGGCGCAGCCTCCGGGACGCGGTAAAATCTTTCACAGACTCTTTTCAGCGGCTGACGAGTATGCTATACTTCGGTTATAAGACAAGTATAAAAAAAGGGGGGCTTTCTCCTTGGATACATACCGCCTGGAACAGGCTTGGATCGACGGGACGAATTTCGACGCGCAGAAGCTCTTCGGCGCGCGCGCAGAGCCCAACGGCGTATCGTTCTCCGTATGGGCACCGAACGCGCGGAGCGTTCGCGTGACGGGCGATTTCTGCTCGTGGAGCGACAGCGCGCACTGGCTCAGCCGCGGCGATCTCGGCGTATGGCGCGGCTTTGTGCCGGGCGCGCGCGCCGGACAGCTCTATAAGTACATTATCGAGGGCGCGGACGGCTCCGTTGTATGGAAGGCCGATCCCTTCGCGCTCGCGGCCGAGGTGCGCCCCGGCACCGCCTCGCGCATCCATACGCTCTCCTATAACTGGACGGACGGCGAATGGATGGCCGGCCGCCGCGCGCTCGGCGGGCCGCGGAATATTTATGAAGTCCACGCCGGTTCGTGGCGGCGGCACCCGGACGGGAGCTTTTATACCTGGTATGAGCTCGCCGATTCGCTCGTGCCGTACATCAGGGACATGGGCTACACGCATCTCGAGCTTCTGCCCGTGACGGAGCATCCGTTTGACGGCAGCTGGGGCTATCAGACGACGGGCTTTTTCGCCGCCACGTCCCGCTTCGGCGAGCCGGAGGGTCTGATGCATCTCATCGACGAGTGCCACCGCGCCGGGATCGGCGTCATTCTCGACTGGGTGCCGGGGCATTTCTGCCGCGACGAGCACGGTCTCGGCCGGTTTGACGGCACGGCGCTCTATGAATCCGGCGACATGCCCGGCTGGGGCACCTATAAATTCAACTACGCGCGCAATGAGGTGCGCTCGTTCCTCATAAGCTCGGCGCTCTTCTGGCTGGAAGAGTACCACGCCGACGCGCTGCGCGTGGACGGCGTGAGCAGCCTGCTCTACCTGAACTTTGGCGTGGACGATCCCGCGCGGAAAAAGTATAACGAGCGCGGCGGCGAGGAGGATCTCGCGGCGGTGGCGTTTTTGCAGACGCTCAACACCGTCATCGGCAAGCGCGTCCCCGGCGCGGCGACGTATGCCGAGGAGAGCTCGGCGTGGCCGCTCGTGACGTATCCGCCGGAGAAGGGCGGGCTCGGCTTCCATTATAAATGGGATATGGGCTGGATGAACGACACGCTCCGGTATATGTCCATCGACTTCGACGGACGCAAATATAACCACGGCCTATTGACGTTCTCGATGATGTACGCCTTCAGCGAGAACTACATTCTCCCGCTCAGCCACGACGAGGTCGTGCACGGCAAGCGCTCGCTCATCGGGCGGATGCCGGGCGACTGGTGGCGGCAGTTTGCGGGCGCGCGGCTGCTGCCGCTGTATGCGGCGTGCCACCCCGGCGGGATGCTCAGCTTCATGGGCAACGAGTTCGCGCAGTTCATCGAATGGCGCGATTACGAAGAGCTTGAATGGTTCCTTTTGCAGAACGCGACGCACGCGGGCGTGCAGGCGTTCATCCGCGAGCTGAACCATGTTTACCGCGCGGAAAAAGCGCTCTGGGAGATCGACAACAGCTGGGACGGCTTTGACTGGATCGACGCGGACAACAACGAGCAGGGCATCCTCTCGTTCGTCCGCAAAGCAAAGGACGGTTCCGCCGTGCTGTGCGTGCTGAACTTCCGTCCCGAATCGCATGAGAGCTTCCGTCTCGGCGTGCCGCTCGCGGGCGCGTGGCAAGAGATTTTGTCCTCGGACGATACGCGCTTCGGCGGCAGCGGAAAGACGAACCCGCGCCGTCTGCATACAAAGAAAATCCCCTCGCACGGACGCGACGCGTCGCTCGTGCTCACCGTGCCGCCGCTCGGCGGAACGCTCATCAAATACATAGGAGAAACGACCCATGCCCGGAAGAGAAGAGTTTAAGAGAGAATATCTGGAGAGCATCGCCGAGACCTGCTCAAAGCCGTTTGCCGAGTGCTCGCGCATGGAGCGCTATACCGCGCTCGCGGCGATGATCCGCGAATGCTGCTCGGGCGTGCGCGCCGAAACGCTGCGCCGCCGCGCCGCCGCCGGAGAAAAGATCGTCTATTACTTCTCGATGGAATTTCTCGTCGGACGGCTGCTTGAAAACTATCTCATTCAGCTCGGCATCCGTGACATGACCGCCGACATTCTCGCTGAGCTCGGCGAGGATCTGGACGCGCTGCTCGAATGCGAGCGCGACCCCGGTCTCGGCAACGGCGGTCTGGGCCGTCTCGCGGCGTGCTATCTCGATTCGCTCGCGGCGGAGGACGTGCCGTGCGTCGGCATGGGACTTCGCTACCGTTACGGTCTTTTCCGCCAGCGCATCCGCTCCGGCTGTCAGACTGAGGAGCCGGACGACTGGCTCTCGGACGGCTACCCGTGGGAGACCGCGGTGCCGAGTGAAGCCGTGGAGGTCCGCTTCGGCGGCACCGTGGACCGGCGCGAGGAGAACGGCCGCATGGTGTATGAGCTGCGCGATTACCACAGCGTTCTCGCCACGCCTTACGACGTGCCCATCCTCGGCTACGGCGCGCACGCGGTGAACAATCTCCGTCTCTGGCGCGCGGGCCCGGTGCACAAGCAGCTCGATCTCGACGCCTTCAACGCCGGAGACTATTCCCGCGCGCAGAAGGCCAACAACGACGCCGAGGCGATCACCTGCCTTCTCTACCCCGATGACAACACCCCCGCCGGGCAGCAGCTGCGTCTCCAGCAGGAATATTTCTTCGTCTGCGCCGGGCTGCAGAGCATGCTGCGCACGTTCCGCGCCACGCATCTTCCCTGGGACAAGCTGCCCGAGCGCGTCGCCATCCACACGAACGACACCCACCCTGCGCTCTGCGTGCCGGAGCTGATGCGTCTTTTGATGGACGGCGAGGGCCTCTCGTGGGAGGAGGCGTGGGACATCACCTGCCGCACGATCTCCTACACGAACCACACCGTCATGCCGGAAGCGCTCGAAAAGTGGCCGGTGTCACTCATGCGCTCTCTTCTGCCCCGCCAGTTCCAGATCATCGAGGAGATCGACCGTCGCTGGCGCGAGAGCTTTGACCAGTCCGTTCCCGGCTGGCACGACCGTCAGCAGGCGACCGCCGTCATCGGCGGCGGCTTCGTGCGCATGGCGAATCTCTCCGTGATCGGCGGCCACTCGGTGAACGGCGTGGCGAAGCTCCACACGGAGATTTTGAAAAACACCGTCCTGCGCGATTTTTACGCTATCTCCCCGGAGAAGTTCAACAATAAGACGAACGGCGTTTCGCATCGCCGCTTCCTTTTGCAGGCGAACCCCGGCCTCTCGCGCTACATCGCCGAGCGCGTCGGCGACGGCTGGATCGAACAGCCGGAAAAGCTCGAAGGGCTTCTCGCCTATGCGGACGATACCGAGTCGCTGCGCGAGCTTGCCAAGGTGAAGCTTGCGGCGAAAAAGAACCTCTGCGATTATATCGCACGCGACTTCGGCATTGCGTGCAACCCGGACGGCCTCATCGACGTGCAGGTCAAGCGCATCCACGCCTACAAGCGTCAGCTTCTGAACGCCTTTAAGATTCTCGCGCTCTACGACCGGCTCAAGGACGATCCTTACGCGAAGGTCCCGGCGAGCACGTTCGTTTTTGCCGGCAAAGCCGCGCACAGCTACGCTTTTGCCAAGGAGAGCATCCGCTTTGTGTGTGCCGTGGCCGACCTTGTGAACGCCGATCCGGTGGTGAGCCGCCGGATGAAGGTCGTATTCATGGAAAACTTCGGCGTCACCATGGGTCAGCGCATCTACCCCGCCGCCGACATTTCCGAGCAGATCTCCACTGCCGGAAAGGAAGCGAGCGGCACCGGCTGCATGAAGTTTATGATGAACGGCGCCGTGACGCTCGGCACGCTTGACGGCGCGAACGTCGAAATTCTCGAGCGCGTCGGCGCGGAGAACATTTCGATTTTCGGCCTTACGAGTGAGGAGACCGAGCGCTTCACCACGCAGGGCGGCTACAACGCCCGCGAATGCGCCGAGAGCGATCCGGTACTCGCGCGCGTGCTCGCCCACCTTACGGACGGCTCGCTCGGCAGCAAATTCTGGGATCTTGAGGACGCGCTGCTCAAATATAACGACGAGTTCTTCGTCCTGCGCGATTTTGCGCCGTATCTCGCGGCGTGGGACGCCCTCGCCGGAGAGACCGGCAATCTCTCCTTCCAGCGCAAGGCGCTCGTGAACATCGCCAAGTCCGGCTGGTTTTCCAGCGACCGCGCCGTCGCCGAGTATGTGAGCGACATCTGGAAGATCCGCTGAAAGCGGGCGGGGCAGAGCCCCGCCCCTACGGGAGCTTCCCGATATCTTCCTGTAGGGGAGGGGCTCTGCTCCTCCCTCTCGGAGAAGCCCTTTTATTCCCCCGTTTGTTAAGTCCATTACGATATACTTAGGGAGGTACTTGTCCATGCGAAAAAAAGAATGCGTAGCCATGCTCCTGGCGGGCGGCCAGGGCAGCCGTCTGGGTGTTCTGACGGAGAAGATCGCCAAGCCCGCCGTTTCGTTCGGCGGGAAATACCGCATGATCGATTTTTCCCTTTCCAACTGCGTCAACTCCGGCATTGACACCGTCGGCGTGCTGATCCAGTATAAGCCGTCGCTGCTCAACCGGTATCTCGGCACGGGCGCGGCGTGGGATCTGGACGCGGCCTGGGGCGGCGTGCACATCCTCCCGCCGTATGCCACGCAGACCGGCGGCGAATGGTATGAAGGCACCGCCGACGCGATTTACCACAACATCGACTTTCTCGACGGCTACGACCCCGAGTATGTCATCATCCTCTCCGGCGACCATCTCTACCAGATGGACTATAACCTGATGCTCGACTTCCACAAGCTCATGGGCGCGGATCTCACCGTTGCGGTCAAGACCGTGCCGTGGGAGGAGGCCAGCCGCTTCGGCATCATGTCTGTCGATCAGGACATGCGCATCACGCGCTTTGCCGAAAAGCCGAAGCAGCCGGAGAGCAATCTCGCCTCCATGGGCATTTACATTTTCACGTGGCCGGTGCTGCGCGCGGCGCTGCTCGCCGACCACGCCGATCCCGAAAGCGACAAGGACTTCGGCAAGAACATCATCCCGACGCTGCTCGGTCATGGCAAGAACCTCTTCGCCTATCAGTTCTCCGGCTACTGGAAGGACGTCGGCACGATCCCGAGCTACTACTCCACGCAGATGGAGCTGCTCGGTGAAAACGCCGAGTTCCGTCTGCACGATACGCGCATGCACATCCTCTCCAACTTCAACGAGCACCCCTCCCACTTCATCGGCGGGGATGGCCGCGTGGAGCACAGCATGATCTGCAACGGCTGCGAGATCTATGGCGAGGTATACAATTCCATCCTCTCCCCCGGCGTCACGGTGGAAAAGGGCGCGGTGGTGCGCGACTCCATCCTGCTCCCGGAATCGACCGTCGGCGAGGGCGCGTGCGTCGAGCGCACGATCCTCAACGAAAACGCCTCCATCGCCGCCAACGCGGTCATCGGAGCGCCGGGCAAGATCACCGTCATCGGCGAGAACGCCGTGATGGAAGTGGACGTTTAATTTAAGGGAGGGAACACTATGAACCGCACAATCGGCCTTATTTCCACCAACTATTCCGTCCCCGGCTTCGGTTCCGTTACCGAGGTGCGCCCGGCAGCGAGCATCCCGTTCGGCGGGCGCTACCGCCTGCTCGACTTTGCCTTGAGCAACATGGTGAACTCCCGCATCCAGACGGTGGGACTCGTCACGCCGTATTTCTACCGCAGCATCATGGATCACGTCGGCGCGGGCAAGCCGTGGGACCTCTCCCGCAAGGAGGGCGGTCTTTACATTCTGCCCGGCACGGTGTTCGGCTTCCACGAAGAGAACGCCCGTTTTCTCTTCCGCGATCTGCTGCACAATCTGGAATATCTCCGTCAGGGCGACGGCGACTATATCCTCGTCAGCTCCGGCACGCTCGTGGCAAATATCGACTATCAGCCGATGATCACCAAGCACGAGCTGGAGGGCAAGCCCGTCACGCTGCTCTATAAGAAAATGCAGCCGGGCGAGAAGCGCCCGGGGCGCTATCTCACGCTCGACGGCGACACCGTCGCCGGCATCCGGCGCGCGGACGAGGGCGAAAACCTCCTGCTTGACTGCTTCATCGTCGATAAGTCGTTCCTGCTCCGCATGGCGCGCGACTATGCCGCGCTCGACTATATGGATTTTCTTGACATTCTCGCCCACGTTCTGCCGGAGGTCGCCGTCGGCTGCTGCGCTTTTGACGGCTATGTCGCCTTCATGGACGGCATGGAGGACTATTTCCGCGCCAGTCTTGATCTGCTCGACAGCTCCGTCCGCCGCGAGCTCTTCCAGTCCGACCGGCCCATCCGCACCAAGGCGCACGACACGCCGCCCGCGCTCTACGCCCCCGGCTCCGCGGTGAAAAACTCCGTTATGACCGCCGGCAGCATCGTTGAGGGCAGCGTGGAGAACAGCGTGTGCTTCCGCAACGTCCGCATTGAAAAGGGCGCGGTCGTAAAAAACTGCGTGCTGATGGAAAAGTGCGTCGTCAAGGCGGGCGCGCGGCTCGAAAACGTCGTGTGCGATAAAAATGTCACCGTTTCCGAGGACAAGATCGTCTGCGGCACGGCGGAGCATCCCTGCGTGCTGGCGAAAGGCGGCGTTGTATGAAGGAAAAGCTGCGCGTTCTCTTTGCCGCGTTTGAAGCCGCTCCCTTTATGAAGACCGGCGGTCTCGGCGACGTGGCGGCGTCTCTCCCCGGCGCGGTGCAGTGCCCGACGATTGAGATGCGCGTCGTGCTGCCGAAGCTCCGGCAGATCCCCGCCGAGTACCAGAAGAAGATGAAGTTCCTCTGCTCGTTCTATGTCCCGCTCGGCTGGCGCAGCCAGTACTGCGGGCTCTTCGAGCTGCGGCGCGGCGGCGTCACTTGGTATTTCCTCGATAACGAATATTACTTCGGGCGCGACGGCGCTTACGGCTACTTTGACGACGGCGAGCGCATGGCGTTCTTCGCCAAGGCCATCTGCGAATGCTGCCGGTATCTGCCGGACTTTTTCCCGAATATCCTCCACTGCAACGACTGGCACACGGCGCTCGCGCCGGTGTTTCTGCGCGAGCAGTACCGCTACGCCCCCGGCTACAGCGACATCCGCACCGTGTTCACGATCCACAATCTCAAATTCCAGGGGCAGTATAACCCCCACGTCCTCAGCGACATTCTCGGTCTCGACGGCGTGGCCGCGGCGCGCAATCAGCTTCTGCGGGACGACGGAAAGTGCGTCAATTATCTTGCCGGAGCTGTCAGCTACTCCGACCGCGTCACGACCGTCAGCCCGACGTACGCCAAGGAGATCTGCACGCCGTATTTCGGCGAGGGACTGCAGGATCTCTTCCTGCGGCGGCACGACATCCTCTCCGGCATCTTAAACGGCATCGACACCGTTTCCTACGATCCCGCGAAGGACAAAGCGCTCGTGCAAAACTATACCGACCCCGACGGCAAAGCGGCGAACAAGAAGGCGCTGCAGGAGGAGCTCGGCCTCACCGTCGATAGTGAAGTTCCCCTCTGCGTGTGCGTCAGCCGTTTGACGGAGCAGAAGGGCTTCGATCTTCTCAACGCCGTGGCGGAGGAAATGCTCTCCTGCGCGCAGATCGCCGTGCTCGGCACGGGCGACCGGGCATATGAGGACTACTACCGCGCGCTGGAAGCCCGGCACCCCGGCCGGTTCAGCGCCCAGATCCGCTTTTCCGAGCCGCTTTCCCGCCGGATGTACGCCGGAGCGGACATTTTCCTCATGCCCTCGCGCTTTGAGCCGTGCGGCCTGAGCCAGATGATCTCCATGCGCTACGGCACCGTGCCCGTCGTGCGGCAGACCGGCGGACTTGCCGACAGCGTTGAGCCCTACAACCGCTACACCGGCGAGGGCACCGGTTTCGGTTTCCTGAATTTCAACGCCCACGAGCTGCTCTTCACCACACAGGAGGCGTGCCGTCTGTACACCGAAAGCCCCGTCGCGTGGGGCAATCTCGCCGCGCAGGGCATGGCGAAGGATTTCTCCTGGCGCGCGAGCGCGCTCGAATACCGCAAGCTGTACCGAGGTCTTTTCACATGATCGTACACGAATCCAGAAACAGTGCCTTCCGCCGTCCGTTCGGCGCCGCCGAGACCAGCACGGAGGTATATCTCGCCGCGGAAAAGGCGGGCGCGGCGGACATGACGCTCCGGCTGCACCCGTTCACGGGCGAGGATACGCTCCTCCCCATGGCATCCGAGGGCGGCGGGCGGTTTTCCGTCACGGTGACGCTGCCCGAAACGCCGTGCGTGCTCTGGTACTCGTTCCGTACCGGAGACGACGAGACGTGCGCCTGGCAGATCACCGTATACAAAAAAGCCGCCGTCCCCGACTGGTGGAAGGACGGCGTCGTCTATCAAATCTTTCCGGACCGCTTTGCCCGCGAGCGCGACTGGACGCCGCGCGAGCCGGAGGCGCGCCGCGGCACGCACCGCTTTCTCATGCGCGACTGGGATACGCCGGTGTTCTACCCCTGCGCGGAAAACGGGGACGTATCCTCGTGGCCGTTCTGGGGCGGAACGCTCCGGGGCATTGAGGAAAAGCTGCCGTATCTCGCCTCGCTCGGCGTCACGGTCCTGTACCTGAACCCGATCTTTGAGGCGGCAAGCAACCACCGGTACGACACCGCGGACTATACCCGCGTCGATCCGCTGCTCGGAAAGAAAAAGGATTTTGAGTCGCTCTGCGAAGCCGCACAAAAGCGCGGCATCCGCATCGTGCTCGACGGCGTATTCAACCACACCGGCGCGGACAGCGTGTACTTTGACAAGTTCGGCAACTACGGCACGGCGGAAAAATACCGCTCCTGGTTCCGCTTCGGCGATCAGTACCGCCACGGCTACGAATGCTGGTGGGACGTGCCCGATCTCCCGAACGTGGAGGAAAACGATCCCTCGTTCCGGGAATTCCTCTGCGGCGAGGACGGCGTGGTGCGCCGCTGGCTGCGGCGCGGCGCTTCCGGCTGGCGGCTGGACGTTGCCGACGAGCTGCCGGACAGCCTCATCCGCGACATCCGCGCGGCGATGAAGGAAGAGAAAGAAGATTCTCTCCTTCTCGGCGAGGTTTGGGAGGACGCTTCCAACAAGGTGAGCTACGGCGCGCTGCGCGAGTATTTCCTCGGCAGCGAGTTGGATGCGACGATGCACTATCCGTTCCGCACCGCAGTGCTCGACTTCCTGCTGGGCAAGATCCATGCGCAGGCCGCCTGCGACGCGTTCTGGACGATCCAGGAGCATTACCCGAAGGAGAATCTCTATGCCGCGCTCAATCTCATCGGCAGCCACGACCGCGCCCGCGTGCTCACGGTGCTCGGCGGCGATGTGAACGCGCTGAAAATGGCGATGTTCCTCCAGTTTGCTCTGCCGGGCGTGCCGAGCATTTACTACGGCGATGAGGCCGGCATGACCGGCGGCACGGACCCCTATAACCGCGGGAGCTTCCCGTGGGGCAAGGGCAACGCCCCGCTCACGGATTTTGTCCGGAGTCTCACCGCCATGTATCAGGAAACACCGCTGCTGCGGCGGGGCGAATGCGAAATGGTGTTCTTCGGCGAGAACGTGCTCGGCTGCCGCCGGTTTGACGAAAGCGGCTCCGTGCTCGCGCTTGTCAACCGCGGAGAAGAAGCCGTTGAATGCTTCGGCGTCACCGTACCGGGAAGGGGGTATATTCTGGAATGAAGCACTACATCATTTCCAAATTCCGCCCCGGAACACCGTGGCGGGAGTATCTGCCGGAGATCGAGGCAATCTTCGCCCGGACGCTCACGATCGATGGCGTCCACGGCGTGGACATATTTCCCTCCTGCTCCGAGCGGCCGAACCGGTTTGATCTTATGATCTGCATGGACATGGACGCCGCCGCGCTCCCGCTCTACGACGCGAGCGAGCCGCACCGCACCTGGAAAGAAAAGTTCGGTCCCCTGCTCGAAGGCAAGACCATTTTTGACCACGAATAAGAAAAAGCCAGAAGCATCCTCCCCCACAACGGGGCGCGGATGCTTCTGGCTTTATTGCATGTTGCACGCTTGTTCGCCGAGATAGTAGTCGCGGTCGTTGTGCAACTTTATGCGGGTGTACGCCTGCTCCTTGTTGCCGGAGCGGATGAGTGCAACGATCTGGATGTGCGCCTTGATGACAAGCGGCATCATGTTCCTGTCCTTCTCCCAGCGCTGCTGCGTCATCTCGCGGATCTTATTCTCGAACTTTTTGTACGTCTGGCTGATCGTATCATTGTGGAGATAGTCGATCATGATGTTGTGGAAAGCAATGTTGTGCTCGGCAAATTTGCGGATATCGACCTCTCTGTCGAGCAGCATCTGTTCGTGGATATCGATGTTCTCGTTCAGACGGCGGACGATCTCACGCGCCTCACGCGTCTCGTTGCGCTCCGCAAGGACATAAGCGGCATATCCCTCCAGCGCGCAGCGAATCTCCAGCGTCTCCTTGATCTCCGCCATGCCAACATTGCGGATCATGAATCCGCGGCTGGGGTATATCTCCAGAAACCCCTCCATGTTCAGCCGCAGCAGTGCGTCCCGCACCGGCGTGCGCGACATGTTGAGCGTCTGCGTGAGCTGCGATTCGGAATACAGCTCACCCTCGACCAACTCCCCGGCGAGGATCTTTTCTTTTAAATAATCATATGCTTCGTCCTGAAGCCGACGGATCGGTGCTATGTGACTCACTCCTCACGAGATATAATACCGGTATATCGTACCAAATTTCTTACCCGTTTGTCAACTCGTACATGTGATGATACTTCTAACAATGCCGTTGCCAATAAAGCAGTTACTTCAATAATTAAA
>ERZ773148.1061-NODE-1061-length-23309-cov-19.236690_pt1 | contig 23309 bp, 17 predicted proteins | sample MGYA00580846_ERZ773148 | MGnify/ENA primary metagenome ERZ773148 (study PRJEB29015, sample SAMEA2737879) | human gut metagenome | biome: human gut; feature: human-associated habitat; material: faeces | place: China | collected 2012 ... | reverse complement strand
GATGCATAGTTGTATATAGCTAAGTTTTTGTTTCCACAGCAAATATACTGCATTAACCTTAAAGGGACGGTGAGCGCATCGTCCCTTTTTTCGTTTCGGCAGCTCGCTACCTGCTCCTCCCGCCCTCCTAGGAGAGGAGGGGGCGTCCGGAGCAGGGCGAGCTCCACTCCAAATTGCATTTTGGAGTGGAAAATACGCTACACCGAGCTACCCATAGTACAGCTCGAGGAGAACAAGGGGCAGATTGACGGGCTACCAGCCAACCCCCGCAACATACAGACCGACAAGCTAGCCAAGCTCAAGCGAAGCATTCTCGACAACCCCGAGATGCTCCAGCTACGTGGCATCCTCGTCTATCCGCACGGGGACAAGTACATCGTCATCGGGGGGAATATGCGCCTCCGAGCGATGGCCGAGCTGGGTATGACCTCCGCCCCCTGCGTCGTTATCCCCAGCCACGTCACAGCCGACAAGCTAACCGCCAAGAGCCAACCGCCAAGGTGGGCAGTTGTGTGCTTTTTCGTACATTTGTAAGCGATTGCAGTCGGGCTATGTAGAGCCGACTGCGACAGGCCATTTTATTTCAGTAGACTTTATCGATCTCATCGTGCTATGCAAGAGCCAAACAAACCTAGAGTGATCATCAGTGGAGGCGGTACAGGTGGACATATCAACCCCGCCCTAGCTATTGCCGACGAGGTACGTCGACGCTACCCCGAGAGTCAGATACTCTTCGTGGGAGCCCTGGGGCGTATGGAGATGGAGCGTGTCCCTGCGGATGGTTATGAGATCGTGGGATTGCCTGTCATGGGGATGGATCGTAAGCGTCTCTGGCGCAACTTTAAGGTGCTGCGCTCTCTCATCAAGAGCCGCCTGATGGTTCGCAAGACTTTGGCAGACTTTCACCCCGATCTAGCCGTCGGTGTGGGTGGCTATGCGAGCGCCCCCACGCTCAAGGAGGCACAGCGTAGCGGTATCCCTACCCTCCTGCAGGAGCAAAACAGCTATGCCGGCGTGACCAATAAGCTCCTAGCCCGTGATGCGAAGTGTATCTGCGTCGCTTATCCAGGTATGGAGCGCTTCTTCCCGAGTGATCGGATCATCCTAACGGGCAACCCCGTACGTCACGCTATCGAGTACAACCATACGACCCGCGAGGAGGCTTGCGCGTACTTTGCACTCCCCTCTTCACTCTCGCGTACGATCCTAGTCATGGGCGGTAGTCTGGGGGCTAGGACGATCAATGAGTCGGTCGTGGCTGCGCTACCTGAGTGGAGCAAGCTAGGCTATCAATTGATCTGGCAGACGGGACGGAGCTATGAGCATGAAGCACAGGAGCTGATCAAGGAGTACGATATTAGTAAGCGAGCTTACGTCTCGGCATACGTAGAGCGTATGGATCTAGCTTACCGCCTGGCCGATGTGGCGGTGTCTCGTGCGGGCGCGCTGAGTGTCTCGGAGCTTTGTCTCTCGGAGCTTCCTTCTATACTGGTCCCCTCACCCAATGTGGCTGAGGATCATCAAACGAAAAACGCACGTGCACTCTCTACTCGAGGTGCTGCGATCCTTCTCCCCGACAGCGAAGCAGTAGGTCAGATGGGGCTCACCATTACGGAGCTACTCAAAGACGAGACACGAAGGGATGAGATGAAGGCTGCGCTCCGTGACCTCGCAACACCGCAAGCGGTGGAGCGCATCGTGGATCAGATGGAGCAGCTGTGGTAGTCTCTTATATTACTTTGCAAAGACCTTTCTCTAACGCATGAGTTACGTTTATCTTATAGGTATCGGCGGTGCTGGTATGAGTGCTCTAGCACGTTACTATCATCTCAAGGGGTGCAACGTGTCGGGCTACGACCGCTCGCACAATATGTACACGGACGAGCTGGAGCAGCTAGGCATCGCTATACACTACGATAGCGATGCGACGTGGCTGGAGACAGCTCCGATGACGCCTGACAATACCCTCGTCATCTACACGCCTGCTATACCGCACGACCACCCTGAGCTGTGCTATCTGCGCAGTCATCACTTCCGTGTCTTGAAGCGCGCTGAGGCGCTGGGTGTCATAGCCGAGAGCTATCGTACACTGGCCGTTGCCGGTTCGCATGGTAAGACCACTACGACCAACATGCTGGCGCATATCCTAGATGGAGCCAAGGAGGTGGGCTGTACCGCATTCATCGGTGGACTGGCTGTGGATACAGGCTCTAACTTTATCTACTCCGACCACTCCGATCTCCTGGTGGTAGAGGCGGACGAGTATGACCGCTCGTTCCTACACCTCAACCCTTATATGGCTGTCGTGACCTCAACTGATGCGGATCACCTAGACATCTACGGAGACTATGCGGGGTACCTCGCAGGCTTTGAAGCATTTTGTGGGCAAATACAACCTGGTGGCACGCTACTGATGAAGGAAGGGCTACCGATCAAGCCACACCTAGCAGAGGGCGTACGCACATTGACCTATGGCAGTGCCTCTACGGCGGACGTTTACTACGACCATGTGACCGTCGGAGATGGGACAATCCGCTTCGACTGGCACTACCCAGAGGCGGGGCTTCATCTAGAGCAGGTCGCTCTCGGGGTGCCTGTACGTACTAACCTAGAGAATGCTACGGCAGCTATGACCATCGCTTACCTCAACGGAGTTGCTCCGGCGGACATCGTACGAGGTGTGGAGAGCTTCCGAGGCACCAAGCGACGCTTCGAGCTGGTACTGCAGACGGATCGACACCTACTCATCGATGACTATGCGCATCACCCAGTGGAGCTAGACAGCTCCATTCGCTCGATCAAGGAGATCTACGGCTCGGAGGATGTGCTGGCTATCTTTCAGCCACACCTCTACTCGCGTACGGCAGACTTCTATAAGGACTTTGCCGAGAGCCTCTCGCACGTGGATCAGGTGATCGTGCTAGACATTTACCCAGCCCGTGAGGAGCCTATGCCTGGCATCACTTCGGAGCTTATATATAAGGAGCTGACAGCGCCACACCGCTGGCTATGTACCAAAGAGGAGCTACTCCCCCTACTGCGACAGATAGAGCTGCCACGCGTGGTGGTCACGGTCGGGGCGGGAGACATTGACAAGTTGGTCCTCCCGATCAGAGATTATCTAGCTACACTATCATAATAAGGCATGCGCTACCTATATCTCACCTTAGCTGCTCTCCTCGTAGGACTACTCTGCTACATGGCGGTCTCGTCACCACAGACGGCACCAGTACGTATCTCTGATGTGAAGGCGGATATTAAGTACGAGGGCGAGCATCCCTTGATGCCTGAGCGAGATCTCGTGAGCGAACTGAAGGCGCTAGGCTTCCGCCCCATAGGTCAGTCGGCAGACTCACTCTCTACGATGGCTATCGAGTCGCAGCTGATACGCAACGGGCTCTTTAGTCACATAGACCTCTATACCACTCCAGGGGGCGTGCTACACGTATCTATGCTCCAGCGCGAGCCACTCTTTACGCTGCTCACGCCACAGGGCAACTACTTCGTCTGCAAGGATCAGACGGTAGTGCCGATAGAGCGTAGCGAGGACTACTACACGACCTTCCTACCAGTCAGTGGTAGCATCTCTGTAGATCAAGCGGCGCACGAGCTTTACCCGTTGATGCAACTGATCCTTGCTGATCCGCTCTGGCGAGATCTATTCATACATATCTATGTAGATCCCATTCGAGGGGTCATCGCCACGCCACGAGCTAGCAATACGGAGATCATCCTGGGGCGAAGCTCTAACTGGGAGGAGAAACTGGATAATCTCAGACTCTTCGTCGAGCAGGTGATCCCCATATTTGGCTGGAATAGCTTTATTTCTGTACATTTGGAGTACAAAGATCAAATAGTAACCGTCCCGTCAGAGGAGGGAGCTTTACAAAGACCTTGATCAAGCCTCTCGAATCTGCCTTAACACATAATCGTATACTCTCAACGCACTCTCATGTTATACAATGAAGATCTCTACACTGCCATAGATTTAGGTAGTGCTACCATACGAGGTATGGTGGGTACTAAGAAGGATGGCAAAGTCCTCCCTATCGCCATAGCCGAGGTGCCCACAAGCAACGCAATCCGCAAGGGGGTCGTCAACAATATGGAGGAGCTACACAACAAGCTCAAGGTGCTGATAGATCGCCTCAACGAGCAGCTCCCAGACCACCACACAGAGATCAAAAAGGTCTACGTCGGCTTCGGCGGTAAGTCTCTTATGTCACGATCCTACAAGATCAATCATAAGATGGACAACCCTGACGGTGAGGAGATCAGCGACTACCATATCAACCTCATCAATGAGCGTGTCAAGAACTACCGTCTCAACGCTCACGAGGTGCTGGATGTATCGGACCCTTACTGTCTCGTAGACGGACGTGTGGAGAGAAACATCAAGGGACTGCTCTGCACGGAGTTTTCGATCCACTTCAACCTCATCACGACTCGCTCTAGCAATGTCAACTTCATTCGGATGGCTATCGAGGACCGTCTAGGGCTCGAGCTAGAGGCTATACTCCCCTCACCATGCTGCGAGGCGGACGTACTCCTCTATCCCGATGCTAAGACGCTTGGCGTAGCACTAGTCAACATTGGTGCGGGCACTTCCTCTGTCGCTATCTACAAAAACGACACGCTGAAGTGTCTACGGGTCATCCCCTTTGGTTCGAAAAACATAACCAACGACTTGATGTCTCTCCACATCACTTACCCCGAAGCAGAGAAGATCAAGCTGGAGGAGGCACACCCCTTTACCGATGCTTACGATGATGATTCTATCTCGCTCAGCTCTCCAGACGGTACTCGCGAGCGAGAAATCAAGATGCGTGACATCAACAGCCTCGTGACAGCCCGTATGAAGGAGATCACCGCCAACGTGCTTCGAGTCATTCGAGACTTTGAGGCGGGGGCTAGACTGGGCTCTGGCATTGTCCTAGCTGGGCAAGGCGCACTCATGAGAGGCTTCATAAACTACCTACAGAGCGAGAGCAAGTTTGTCTCACTAGCGCGAGAGTTCAACGATAAGGTGTACAAAGACAATACTCCCCTCTCTAGCGATGTGGACTACGCTGGTTGCGCAGGACTCATCTATCGTGCTGAGGTCAACTGCGTCGGAGCTATCGACACCCCTCAGACGACGGTCTCTCCGTCAAGCAAGGTCACCACACAGCCTCAGCCTGCAGCTGTGCAAGTTGATACTCCCCAGGTGGCTCCCGAAGAGACGACCAGCACCGCCACACCTCCAGAGGAGCCTGAGCAGCACACCCAGCAGCAGGCTCAGACATCGCTCTTTGACCTGCCCGATGTCGACAAGCCGCATAAGACTGTAAAGCGAGAGCCCAAGAGTGCTAAGCGCAAGAAGTCCTTCAACTGGTTCTCCAAGATCAAGGACGTACTGACCAACGACGACATCGACTAGTCCTCCCCTCTCACCTTCAATTTTATCTAACCTCTTACCTCTTTCGACAAATGGATAACGCAGACAAGCTCGTCAACTTCAAATACAATAAAGCAGTCGCTCAGAGAAAGCTCATCAAGGTGATCGGCGTAGGTGGTGCTGGAGGCAATGCCGTCAAGCACATTCACGCTTCTGGACTCCAGGGGGTATCCTATCTGCTCCTCAACACTGATGAGCAAGATCTCGCCAAGAGCGGACTAAAAGATGTAGCCGTCATCGGGCAGAAGCTAACCCAGGGACTAGGCGCTGGAAGTAAGATCGAGGTTGGCGAAGAGGCCGCCTTAGAAGACCGAGAGCTCATCCACTCCCTCCTGGACGACAATGAGACGCAAATGGTCTTCATCTGCGCTGGCATGGGTGGCGGAACGGGTACTGGAGCTGCACCTGTCATTGCGAAGATAGCGAGAGACATGGGACTGCTCACCGTCGGCTTTATCTTCATGCCTTTCGTCCGTGAGGAGAGACAGCGTATGATCAAAGCGGCGCAAGGTGCCGAGCGTATGCGACAAGAGGTAGACTCGCTGGTCATCATTGCCAACGAAAACATCAACCAAGTCTACGGTGAGCTCCCCTGGAACGAGTCTCTCAACAAGGCAAACGAGATCCTTGCCAATGCGGTACGAGCCATTACGATGGTTATCACCAACGAGATGGAGATGAACCAAGACTTTGCCGATGTACGCACCACGCTCAAGGACGGAGGCATCGCACATATCAGCATCGGCTACGGCGAGGGAGCAGACCGTGTGAGCAAGGCTATCGACTCCGCTCTCCGCTCACCGCTACTCAACAATGACGACATCACCACGGCAACGAGGCTTCAGCTGGCTATCTTCTACGATCCGTCCGACGCGCTGACGACAGACGAGATGGACGAGATCAAGAAGCTCACCTCCTCCATCCGCAATCTGCAGAACAATAAGTCGGGACACGCCTTCAATGAAGAGCTGGGCAATAAGGTGATGGTGGTCATCATCGCATCAGGCTTCCAAAAGGAGGCGCACATGCCTATGACTGCTATGGATGTGGAGGACTATGTACGCCAAACGGAGATCGAGAAGGAGCAAAACAAGCTACTCAACCAGTATTACTCCGAGTTTGATCTGGAGCCACGCAGCTCTCTGCCCACCTTTGTGCCTATCGTGCTGACCGATGATGAGCTAGATCGTGACGACCTGATAGACTACCTCGATGAGGAGCCTGCTAAGAACCACAGCTACTCAGAGGTCGAGGAGCGACGTGCCAAGTACAAGTACGGCAACCAGACACCGGCTATGTCTCAGACGCTCGACACGTCAAAGGTTGCCCAGCGCTCCACACCTACTCGGATGCCTAGTGCAGACGTAGAGGAGCTGCCCAACGTCGATCCTACGAAGGAAGGTACAGAGCCTACCACCCAATCAGTCAACCAGCCCAAGATTATCAAGTTCTGAGCCGGAGCTCTAGCAGCATGTTCCCCTCCATTGTCTTGCTATGCGCTATGGGCAAAGAGCACATGGCGATACAATCTGCTCTACAAGCTCTAGCACCCGCTGTCGAGCTGGTGGAGCGCACTTTGGTCGAAAAGGCTCCTTTTGCCGTCTATCGCTACACTTTACGACTAGAGGAGCGTGCCACTGAGTGGACCTTTCACCTCATTGAGACAGGCATCGGCAAGGTGCACGCAGCGCTTGCCACGCAGCGAGCCATCGAGCTCTATCAGCCCCAGCTCTTAGTCAACGTAGGCGTCTCGGGAGGACTTTACGCAGGGGCACAAGTCGGCGACCTCTGTCTCTCCACGGCTTACCGCTACCACGACGTCTGGTGCGGTGAGGGCAATGAGCGTGGACAAGTACAAGGCATGCCAGCTCAGTTCTCAGCAGATGCCACAACCATTGCAGCCGTGGCAAAGCAACTAAGCATACCGCTTCACGAGGGATTGCTCCTCTGCGGTGATACTTTTATACCCGACGCGGAGCACCTAAGAGCCTTCGCACAGCAGTACCCCGACCTCGTAGCCGTCGATATGGAGAGCGCCGCCATTGCTCAGACAGCTTATCTATACCAGACGTCGCTCGTCAGCCTACGCATCGTCAGTGACACGCCACTCGCGAGCCAGGACCACGGCAAGCAATACGCAAGCTTCTGGCAGCAGAGAGACCTTTTCCTACCGCCCTTTGCAGATGCTATGCACCTCATCTGCTCGCTCGCAGGGAGCCTCTAGCTGTAGGCACCTCCCCACAAAGCGTCTAAACCGATTCCTTTCACTATCTTTGTAGTAAAGTCATTTAACCCAATCATATTATGAATCACTTATATCGCAATCTACTCCTACTCTGCATCCTCAGTCTAGGACTCTTCAGCTCTTGTCAAGAGCCTGATACTATCGTTCCTGCCGACTCGGAGGAGATAGCTAATAGTCAACAAGTCAGTGGTGGTATCGCTGGCTTCTACCTACTCAACGAGGGCAACTTCCAGGCAAACAACAGTTCGCTGGACTACATGAACCTCGTCAACGGCACCTACACACGAAATATCTACGCCACAGTCAACCCCAACGTAGTCAAGGAGCTTGGCGACACGGGCAATGATCTACAGGCATACGGCTCTAGACTATACGCAGTCATCAACAGCTCCAACAAGGTAGAGGTGCTCGACGCTCAGAGCGGTAAGCGCATCGGTCAGGTAAACATTCCTAACTGTCGCTACATCTGCTTCAGCGGCGACAATGCTTACGTCTCTAGCTACGTCAGCACCTCAGATACACGAGACGCTCAGGGGCAAGTCCGTGGAGCCGTCTATCGTGTCAACCTCAACACGCTCGCTATCACAGGACAGGTCGTCGTAGGCTACCAGCCTGAGGAGATGGTTATCAAGGGCGAAAGACTATACGTCGCTAACTCTGGTGGCTACATGAAGCCAAACTATGAGCGCACCCTATCAGTCATCGACCTTAAGAGCTTCACCGAGGTAGACAAGATCGAGGTTGGTATGAATCTCCACCGCCTCAGAATGGACCACAACGGTAGACTATGGGTCACCTCGCGTGGTAACTACGGCAACGTACCCTCGAACCTCTACTACATAGACATCGATCCAGCTACACATAAGGTTGCGAAGCTCGACTCGCTCAACATGCCTTGTGCTGAGATGGCCTTCTACGGTGACAAGCTCTACTACTACAGCAGCGTCTGGGATAGTGCAGCTAAGAAGATGAAGATAGGCTTCGGTCTGGTAGACATCAACGCTGCTAAGCCTCTCCCCGAGAGCTTTATCACAGACGGCACGGATGCAAACATTCAGACCGCATACGGTCTCGCTATCCACCCCGCTTCGGGCGACATCTACATTATGGATGCCAAGGACTTTGTCTCTAGTGGTACGCTATACTGCTACACACCCGATGGTAAGCTCAAGTGGCAGACCGGACGCACCGGTATGCTGCCCGCTCACATTGCATTCGTAAAGCAATAACTAGACGGCAACGAGGCACACGATAAGTGCCCATACCTGTCCGTTAGACAGCTACGTAGGGGCGGACTCTTAGGGAGTTCGCCCCTACCCTTTTTATATACAGGTCTCTATCTCGATGTCTACTCTCATCTTCTCACTCATCCTCCTCTGCGCTGCCACTCCTTATATGTATGGGCAGCAATACACCGCTCCAGACAGCGTATCCACGCACCATCTGGAGACAGTTGTCGTCCGCGCTCCCCGTGAGCCAGACTACAAGCGAGGAGTCATACCCGCACAGCAACTCTCAGGGCAAGAGCTCAAGGCGCTCAGTGCCTTCTCCATAGCCGATGCGCTCCGCTCATTCTCAGGCGTTCAGGTCAAGGACTTCGGCGGGGTCGGTGGACTCAAGACCGTCAACATACGCAGCATGGGTACTCACCACGTCGGTATCTTTTACGATGGTGTGGAGCTGAGCAATGCGCAGAATGGGCAGATAGACCTCGGCCAGTACTCCCTCGACAATATGGAGGCGATACAGGTCTTCAATGGGCAAAAGGGTAGCTACCTACAGCCTGCCAAAGACTTTGGCTCTAGCGGTACCGTCTACCTGCAGACACGCAAGCCGATCTTTACCGATGGTGCGCAGACCAATCTGAGAGCGAGCCTCAGGACTGGCTCCTTCGACCTCTTCAATCCCGCCATACTGATCGAGCACCGACTAGAGCCCAGGGTCACCATGTCCTTCAATGCGGAGTGGATCAAGAGTAGCGGCAAGTATAAGTTTAGGTATAAGAAGGTCCTGCCCATCACCCACGAGATAGCTTACGACACCACAGCCGTCCGGCACAACGGAGACATCAACGCCACACGACTAGAGGGCAATCTCCATATCGGTCTCCCCGACGGACAGATGCTTGTCAAGCTCTACAACTACAACAGCGAGCGAGGCATACCAGGCGCTATCGTCAATAATGTGTGGCGTCGTGGCGAGCGTCTCTGGGACAACAACAGCTTCGTCCAGACCACCTACGAGCAGCAGCTCAGCGACCGTATACGACTACATGCCATCGCCAAGTATGCCTACTATCAGACCCACTTCGTGCGCAACGAGCCGACAGCAGCCTTCAAGGTAGACAACCTCTACCAGCAGCAAGAGCTATACGGCTCCGTCGCCTCAGCCTGCCAATTGATCGACCACTGGTACCTCTCCGCCGCCTATGACCTTCAGTGGAACAAGCTCGACGCCAATCTCTACGACTTCGTCTACCCACACCGCTTCACACACCTGCTCGCCCTCGCCTCGACCTATACCAACGATTGGATCAATGCACAGGCCAGCCTCCTCGGCACGCTAGCTCAGGATAAAGCGCAAAAGCTCACCAAGGCTCCTCTCTTTCGCAAGCTCACACCTGCAGCGATCCTTTCGATCAAGCCGTGGCAAACCGTAGACCTGCGGTTCAACGCCTTTTATAAGCAAAGCTTTCGCCTCCCCACCTTCAACGATCTATACTACACCGAGATAGGCAATGTCAAGCTCGACCCAGAGCACACGACCCAGTACAACCTAGGGTTACAGTACCAGCTCACACCGCAGAGGCCGTGGCTTTACACCCTAGACTTCAAGGTAGACGCCTACTACAATCTCGTAGCCAACAAGATCATCGCCTACCCCAAGGGGCAGCAGTTCCGCTGGACCATGATCAACCTCGGCAAGGTAGACATACGAGGCATCGATGCGCAGTGCACCTGGAGCCTCGTACCTGTCCGTGACCTGCAGCTATCTCTGCGGGCTCAGTACACCTACCAGAGAGCTATCGACATCACAAACCCTAAGGACAATTACTACCGCCACCAGATCCCCTACATTCCCTGGCATAGCGGCTCCGCCACGGCAATCGTTCAGTACAAAGGGTGGCAGCTCAACTACAACTTCATCTACGCTGGCGAGCGATACAGCCAGCTGGAAAACTTCCCAGAGAACCACCTCCAGCCGTGGTACACCAACGACCTAGCCCTCGCCTACGAGCGCACCGTCCGAGGGTACGGCCTGCGTCTGCAGCTCGAGTGCAACAACCTCCTGAGCCAAGCCTACGACGTCATTGCCAACTACCCCATGCCGCTACGCAACTACCGCCTCACACTCGTCGTCACCCACTAGTCAAGCTAGACGAAGCGGTAAACTTCGCCCCCACATTTTGAAGAGAGGAGATGTCTTCACTGGCATCTCCTCTCTTTTTGTCGTGTGGCTCTATCGTCGTCCGAGATGGTAGCACTGAGGGCAGACGCCCCAGTAGATCAGCAGCGGTGTGACGTCACCGTAGCGAGGTGGCGTGACCGCCTGTAGCTCCGTCAGTGCGGCGGTGCTACGATGGAGCAAGGCGGTGCCACAGTGCCGGCACAGCAGTAACGCCTTGCTTTGACATAGTGACTGCCGCACCAATGACCCAGCTAGCCCCATCGGTAGGGGTAGCAAGATCCCGATCTTGAGAAAAAGGTCTACACAAGTATAGATCGTCGTGTCTCCGATAGCCACGCCACGCTCCTTAGCGAGTGCTATCAGATCCTCAGAGGAGAAGATCCCCATCTGCTCCCCTATCAACTCTAAGATAGCTTCGCGCGTGCGGCTACGGTTCAACCCCTGCTCCTTGATATAGTTTTGTAGCAAGAGTCGCTCCTTAGCCTGGAGACTCTCAGAGAGACGAGACATACGACCTAGCTGCGACTAGAGACCGAACTCTTGTCTGATACGCTCCACATAGTCCAGCTTCTCCCAGGGGAATAGCTCGACCTCCATCTCTATGGTACCTCTATGGAAGGTCTCGAAGCTCTTCTTGACCCAACGCACATCACGCCCGAAGTGTCCATAAGCTGCGGTCTCCTCATAGATCGGCTTGCGTAGGTCAAAGCGCTGCTCGATAGCATAGGGTCTCAGGTCAAAGACTCGCAAGATGCGCTGTGCTATCTCGCCATCGCTCATATCGATCGTCTTGCCAGATGTATGCACGTAGATGCTCACTGGCTCTGCGACACCGATAGCGTATGAGAGCTGTACGAGCATCTCTGAGCAAATGCCCGCAGCGACCATATTTTTGGCTATATGACGTGCTGCATAGGCACCAGAGCGGTCTACCTTAGAGCAGTCCTTGCCCGAGAAGGCTCCACCACCATGGGAGGCGCGACCACCGTAAGTGTCTACGATGATCTTACGACCTGTGAGACCCGTATCTCCGTGAGGACCACCTATGACAAACTTGCCCGTGGGGTTGACCAGCAGGCGATACTCCTGCACCGCAAAGAGATCAGCGTACTGCGGGTAGTACTTCTCCACACGCGGGAGCAGGTAGCGACGTATGTCCTCTGTGATTTGCTCTTGCATCTTCAGGTCGGCAGCATGCTGCGCCTCGTAAGAGCTATCGGCAGGCTTGATGAACTCATCGTGCTGCGTACTCAAGACGATCGTATCGATACGCACGGGATGGTTGTCCTCATCATACTCTACCGTCACCTGACTCTTAGCATCAGGTCTCAGGTAAGGCATCAGCTCAGGCTCATGCTTGCGTATCTCAGCCAGCTCGAAGAGCAGCGCATTAGAGAGGTCGAGAGGTAGCGGCATATAGTTGGCCGTCTCGGTCGTTGCATAGCCAAACATCATGCCCTGGTCGCCAGCTCCCTGCTCCTCAGGGTTGGCACGATCCACACCACGGTTGATATCATTACTCTGATCATGGATAGCGCTCAGTATGCCACAGCTACGAGCGTCAAAGCCATACTCAGGCTGGTTGTACCCGATACGATCTACCACACGCCTCACGGTCGCATCTAGATCGACATAAGCATTGCTACGCACCTCGCCAGAAACGATCACCTGTCCCGTGGTGACGAGCGTCTCACAGGCGACACGCGAAGCGGGATCACCAGCTAGCAGCTGGTCTAGGATGGCATCGGATATTTGGTCTGCCACTTTATCTGGATGTCCTTCAGACACCGACTCGGATGTAAAGAAGTAATTCATACTACTGATATACTGATTGATGTAAATATATTGAGTCGAGGCTACTAGACTGTGCCAGAGCCTCTGGTTACAACAAGAAAGCACCCCACCAGTCTGACGGATCAGCTCGTGGGGTGCTTTGATATCTCTATGCTTGCTTAGAAAAGATCCTCCTGCTGCGATCTCTGCTAGAGAGTGGTGCGGAGGTAAGTTTTTAGCATTTTTCTAAGTGGTTGCAAGCTTATCAAATCCATCCACTACGATCCCAAGACTGCATCAGAGCTTCTTGTCATCTCGTGGTTGCAAAGGTAAGACAAACTTTTTAATCCTGCAAGGGGTGGCATCTGCCCTAGCTGAAAATCCAACGCTAGCTTGTTACAATAATTTAGAGCCGACTACATATCGAAACGGCACCATGTCGGGGAAAACTGATTTCCACGTGGATATTTCGAAATTCCCACGTGGAGAAGAAAAAATTCCTCGGAAGTTTCATTTGATTCTTCCGAAGTTTCATTTGATTCCTCCGAAGTTTTATTTCACGCCCACGTGGGAAATAAAAAATATCCACGTGGAGATTTGAGATTTTCCACGTGGATATTCGAGAAAGGAGGGAATCGGACGAATTTCCCCGTAAAGATATGTAAATAGAGATTAGAGGTTAGAAGTTAGAGATTAGAGATCCGATCACTCTGATAGCTCCGATGGTTCCGATAGCTAACAGCCAACAGGCAATCCATGGCTGATACATTATATATAGTGACCTCAGCTATGTCTTGCTTGTCGCTCGTGTGTAGCTCCTGACAGAGCGATTATAATGCGTCAGCCCTGGGGAGGGCATCTGCGTTTCAGGGCAGGCTACACTCCAGACATTTTGGAGTGGGCAATAAGGTTTTCCTGATATTCTCCGTAAAAGAGGCTCATTTGGAAACAAATAGGTCGCTAAAAAAAGTCTAGAGACTGCCACTACAAGCGACAGTCTCTAGACAGATAAAGAGCGAAAGATACGGACTACACAGCCGACTATTGCTGTCCCGTTAGCGTCATTGAGCGAAAGTCGTCTATCGCCTTCACGAATTCCGCTAGGGATACGCCATCCCACGTGGCACCCTCTGTTGGACGCTGATACTTAGGGAGAATTACGATGTGATTGTCTTCTAGAGTGAGTGCAGAGGCTAGGTTTGTAGCCTCTTTCTCGCTGTACTCTTTTTGGCCAGTGAGGGCTCGCACCACCTCGACAGCCCTACGTGTCGTAGCATCTGCCTGAGCCAGTGTTGCCTCCTGCTCAGATAGGTGCATGACGGTCTCTATGACCTTAGCGATCTCTTGCTGAGATTTGTCCAGCGTCACCTGCTGCTGTCCCTTTGCCACGAGTGGTAGCAGGAATAGGAGCAAAGCGCATAACCATGTCGTATGTCTCATAATTATAAAGCTTAGAAGTTAGTATTGTTGGTTTGTCTTGTCTGCCTGTATCTTCGCGCTCGTTAGATCTCTTGTTGAAGTCTCCCGCTGATTCAACACCTTGTACCAAAGGATGAAACAACCGCTATGTTGCAAAGATAGTTTTCTTTTTGCAAACAACAAAACGCTAAGACACGGCTGATACATTATAATATAATGAACTCATCTAACACGCTATTCCTAGCAGGTCGTTAAGCGGAGCTATTATAATGCATCAGCTATGGTCTGCGCGTACATTCCATTCTTTAGCTATTCGATGTTTAACGATTTTTCCCTAGAAGAGATAGGCTTCTACATCGTGTCAGATCCACTTAAAAACAAGTACATTTGCAGTGAATATAAGAATGCACATAGTGCTTATCTCACGTATTCGCTCCGTATAATCTTCTTACTATTTTACTCGTGAAGAGACCGAAGTATCTATTTTGGTTTGTTGTTGTCTTCTTCGTTCTCATCCTTTTAGGGTATGGGATCGTTCGTTATGTCCGACTTCTTGAGACCTCTTTTGAGGCAAGTATTTCTCCTATAGATCCAGTCTATAGGATGGCTAATCATCCTGTCTGTTTGCCAGATAGTATGGTTTCAGAGAGAGAAAGAGAGCTGTTTTATACAGCAAAGATATATGGACTAATTGAGTACAAATCGACATCTTATAAAGAGAACTATGCTCGTGAACTGCTCTATCCTATATTGCAGAAGGTGGTTGAGGAGAATGTCTCTATCAAGAGTTTTAATGACAAACTACAGCAAGCATTAAGTACAGAGCTGGCACGCATAGGAGGGGAGACAAATGCTGATAGTCTCTTTGCGATAAGTGAAGAAGGATGGGTGCGAGAGTCTTCTGAACTGACTCAAGAAAACAAGATACTCCTCGGTCGGCTCGCTCACGCTTACACTCAGATAGATAAGACTAGTGCAAGCTTTGCCACTTACAACAAACCCAATGGACCCATAAGGAGGAGAGGCTCTTATCGAGATCTTGATTGGCGTAATCCTCTTAATCGTCTTATCGGGCTCTTTGACTTCTACTCTTTTGTCTATTACTTCTATCCAAACAGGCAGTTGTTAGAACAGCCTTGGGACTTGTCTTTGCAACAGGCTATCCCTATGTTTTTATATGCAGAGAGCATTGTTGATTACCACAAGGCAATCCGCTATATCACCGCAAGACTGAATGACTCTCATGCGTCTCACTCGACAGCAATGGATACGCTTCTATTCGGAGAGCGCAGGGCTGGGTTTAGGATGAGATCTCTATCGGGGAGATGGTTTGTGTACAGTAAGAGATCAGCCAACTATCCCACCAATGTAAAAATAGGGGATGAAGTCCTATCGGTAAACTCCATCCCCATAAAACACCTAAGTGATAGTCTTGCTCTTTTTGTCTCTGCGAGCAATGCTTCAACTCGAGATAAATTTCTCAACAATGCAATTTTGTCAACTCCTAAAGAGAGCTTCGTCTTGAAGATTCGACGAAACAAGGATACCTTGGAAGTCAAAGAAAAAAGCGAACATATGGATTACTTCAACTCTCTGAAGCTAGAGGAAGAGGGTAAAATGAAGCCTCAGTGGCTTAACGACTCGGTTGCTTACTGGCACTTGGCATCAGCAAAGCAAGACAATGTGAAGAGGTTTTATCGTCAAGTTTGCAATGCCCAATACATTATTCTTGACTTAAGATGCTATCCATATCCGTCGTCTTTTTGGGAATTATCTAAGTGCTTTATCCCCCAAACTGAAAACTTCTCATACATAGTCTACCCTGACAGTCAGCGGCCAGGAGAGTTTAAGTATGTGGCTGGGCCTCAGCATCTAGGCAGTGAAAACTATTATAAGGGTAATGTTATTCTGCTCGTAGACAACCAAACCGAGAGCTTCTCAGAGTATCTCTGCATGATGCTACAAAAGAACCCCAAAGCCATTACTGTAGGAACTTCTTCATCTGGAGCGAATGGGAACGTACATTTATACGAATTCCCAGGAGGAGTCATGACTTTCTTGACAGGCTTAGGGGTCTTGGACTCAAACTACTTTCCAATGAATGGGAGAGGTGTCAAGATCGACGTTCCAGTTCTTTTTGAGACAGATACTATTCTGACCAATGTAGACCCATATCATCAAAAGCTATTGAGCAGACTCTTTGTGCAGTGCTATAATGCGCTGATTGGAGCTACCTCTGAAGGGGAGCTGGGGGTCGTAGAGACTCTGCACGAAACGTCCGTCGACGAGTACATCTATATAGTCTAGTAGTGGGGCGCGTGCGGGGTCTTGCTCGATCTGCTCGAGCGTGTAGCCCGTGTAGCACCAGATCTCTTGCCCCGTGTCACGCTTGAGACGCTGGAGCAACGTGAGCAGCTCCTCAGGGCAGAACATCGGATCCCCTCCACTCAGCGTGATGCCGTCGAGGAGGGGATTGCCGTTGATGTCGTCGATGATCTGCTGCAGGTATGCCTCCGTAAGGGGCGTCCCTACGAGCGGATTGTGACTCTCAGGGTTGTGACACCCCAGGCAGTGATGGGAGCAGCCCGCTAAGTAGATCGAGCAGCGTATCCCATCACCGTCGAGGATGGTCTCGGGTATGACCTTGAGGACGTTCATCCGAGAGAAATCTGACTAGTGATGCTTGACGCGATCAGCCTCCTCGGCACGCTTGGCAGAGTTCCACGAGGCGAGGTCGCCCGTCAGGTAACCTGTGATGCGACGCATACGTAGTATATCCTCGCCACCACATATCGGGCACTTAGCATAGATGACGCCCTTGTAGTGACACTCGCGACAAGTATCTATCGGGTGATTGATCGAGCCGTAGCCAATGTGGTTGTCTTGCATCAGCTTGACAATCTTGGCAATTGCCTTGACATTCTTTTTAGCCTCGCCATCGAGCTCTATATAGGTGATGTGTCCTCCCAGTGTGAGTGCGTGGAAGGGCGCCTCCAGACGTATCTTATCCGCGATGCGTATCTCCTCCTTGACATCGATGTGGAAGGAGTTGACATAGTATGCTCTATCGTTGACCCCCTCGATGGTCCCGTAGCGCTTACGGTCGAGGCGTGTGAATCGACCTGAGAGCCCCTCAGCTGGAGTGGCTAGTACGGAGTAGTTGAGGTGATAGCGCTCCTTGAACTCCTGTGCTACCTCACCAATGATCTCGACACAGTGGTAGAGCGTGTGCCAAGCATCCTCGTTGGTGCCGTGTCCCTCACCGTAGATGGCGCACATAGCGTTGTGCCCACCGATGAAGCCGATGCCGAGCGTGCCGCTGTCTATCACGTGACCCACGGGATCGTTGGGACGCAGAGCTCCCCCACCCTTCCAGACATCATTGCCCATCATAAAGGGGAACTGACGTGCCAAGGCTGTCGCCTGAAACTCGTAGCGCGTGTGTAGCTGTTCGCCCACGAGCTGAGCCATCTCACGTATCGATGTATAGAGCTTATTGATCGCTATGCTACGCATCTTGCCTATATCCTCCTTCGTACCCATCTGCTCCTTAGCATAGCGCATCGCCTCGATCGCTAGGCGTGGCAGATTGATCGTCGTAAAGGAGAGATTGCCACGACCTATTGAGGTGCGAGGACCATTGATATTCTCGAAGACACGCGTACGGCATCCCATCGTCGCAATCTCATGGCGGTAGCGTAGCGGGTCATTGGCATCCCACTCATCACTATGATTGAAGGGCGTATCAAGGAAAACAAAGTTGGGGAAAAGCGCCTTTGCCGTCGTCTCGCAAGCTTTCAGGAAGAGATCAAAGTTTGGCGTCTCAAACTCTATCTCTCCAGCCACGGCACTGTCGAAGTCTTTCATCGCACGGTCAAAGTCCGCCTCGGAGTAGTTGACCCCATCCTTGACTTTAAAGATCTGTATCGGGAAGACTGGCACTTCTCCACCTACGCCGAGACCTTCAGTCGTTGCTTTCATCAGCTCCTCGATCACCATACGTCCCTCGGCCGAGGTGTCGGTACCGTAATTGATCGAGCTAAAGACCACCTGATTGCCTCCTCGTGAGTGCATCGTGTTGAGGTTGTGTATGAAGCCCTCCATCGCTTGATGCGTGTCACGACGTGTGCGCTCTATCGCTTGGTTGATCAAGTAGACCACCTCTTTGCGAGGTATCTCCTTATTGACCCGCTGGCCCAGAGCTTGGCACAGATTCGTCACCGCTGTCGAGGTCGGTACGATACTATCCAGATGCTGCTCTGCCAGCTCTCGTATCTCTCGTACGGTGGGCAGATCCGTAGCACCCTGGCAGTGGAGGAATAGACGTGTCGTGTCGGCCACATGCTTGAGAAAAGTCTTGTAGACTCCAGGTGCCATGAAGAAGTCAAAGGCTGGTATCGCCTGCCCGCCATGCTGCTCGTTTTGGTTCGTCTGGAAGACGATCGTCGCCAGTGTCGCATAGCTCTGTATGCTCTGAGGCGTGCGGATGCTACCATTCTTCGTGTGGAAGCCTCGCTCGTACAGATCCGCTAGGTCGTACTGGATGCAAGTAGTCGTCTTCGTGGGGTAGTAGTCGAGGTCGTGGATATGTATGTCTCCGCGGCGATGCGCCTCAGCGTACTGAGTGGGGAGCAGGTAGCGGTAGGTGTAGTCCTTAGAGACCTCCGAGGCGAAGGTCATCATCTGCCCTGCAGGCGTGTGACTACTCATATTAGCGTTGCTCAGGTTGACATCGTTACTGTCGATGGTCACGATGCCGTCGAGGTTGCGCTTTAGCTCGCTCTTCTTCTGACGCTCTGTGTTGCGCCACTCACGATAGAGTATGTAGCGCTTAGCCACCTCGGGCTGCACCTTCATGAGCTCGCTCTCGACGAGGTCCTGCACCTCCTCGACAGAAATGACCTCCTGCTCGATGCGCGCTAGCACACCCATGGTAACAGTTTTCGCCTCTTGGAGACACTCTGTCTGACCTGTGGCGATGTAGGCTTTGAGAACGGCGTTCTCAATCTTGGACGGGGTAAACGGCTCTTGCAGCCCATCCCGCTTGATGATTTGCTTGATAGTTGTTGTCATACTTCAATTCCCGAAAGTAATGTGAGGACCTTCACGTATCTTCCTTCTCTCGTGCTATCTCCGTCTACTCGGGTCGGTCTTCTGACTTATCTCGTCGGGACTAGGCTGTGTGTAGCGTAGCCCTGCTTGGAGTGATCTCCTTCCCATCTTATTATATAGACAGTGGATATGTGATCCTCCTCTATAGCGAGAATTACAGCAGCGGGTTCTGTACTGGACTTGCACCAGTTTCCCAGTGACTAGGCGATGTGCACTAGTACACCCTATCAGTATTATGAGATTGCAAACGAACGAAAGACGGGCGGCGTAAAACATCCTCGTTTATTGCGAATGCAATATTACAACATTCCAGCGAGATGACCAAATAAAACAACTTCTAAATCAACAACTGTTGAAAAGTTGTCCAAAACAAATTCACAACACGCTGTTGTTTAGCTATTTGCAAAAACACCATATTAGAGAAGTTTTCCAATTAGAATCTTCTCTCACCCCACTTCGTCGACTAAGTTGTCAACATCGATACGAGTAGCGACAACTCGTGTTACGATTTGTAGGGACGCACGGTCGTGCGTCCGTCCTCGTCAAAGGTTACATCGTTAAGATCATTCGACAACGGACGCCCTTCCACTAGACACACCCGTACGTCCCTACAAAATAGTTACTCGTCTGGCTTTGACTCTGGATGCGCGGGATCTCGATCTCGCCAAAAGTTTTGTAGTATCAAAAGTTTGTTGTACTTTTGCACTGTCAATGAGACGCCGAAATAGCTCAGTTGGTAGAGCAACTCATTCGTAATGAGTAGGTCGCCGGTTCGAGTCCGGCTTTCGGCTCTTAATATCACTTCCTTAGGGCGTCGTCTATAGTGGTCTACCTGACCCTGTAGGGGGTGCCTTTCTTTCTTTATACACTAACATAGTACCACAATGAAATCAGATATTCAGATAGCTCGTGAGTGCCAGCTCAAGCCCATTGAGGAGATCGCTCACCAGCTCCGCATCACAGATCAAGAACTAGAGCCCTACGGGCACTACATCGGCAAAGTTTCGCATGAGCGCATGGACCCTGACAAGATAGCTCAGAGCAACCTCATCCTCGTGACCGCTATCACACCGACCAAGGCCGGTGTCGGTAAGACCACCGTCTCCATCGGTCTCGCTCTAGGACTCAACAAGATCGGCAAGAGTGCCGCCGTGGCTCTTCGTGAGCCCTCGCTCGGTCCCTGCTTCGGTATGAAGGGGGGTGCCGCAGGTGGTGGATACGCACAGGTGCTACCCATGGAGAACATCAACCTTCACTTCACTGGCGACTTTCACGCCATCACCTCGGCACACAACATGATCACCGCACTCCTAGACAACTATATCTATCAGAATAGAAATAGCTGCGAGGGACTCTCCGAGGTGCTCTGGAAGCGCGTCCTCGACGTCAACGATCGCTCACTGCGTAACTGCATCACCGGTCTAGGTGGCGTCGGCAATGGCGTCCCCACGGAGACTGGCTTCGATATCACCCCTGCAAGTGAGATCATGGCAATCCTCTGCCTGGCATCTGACCTTGACGACCTGCGCCGTCGTATCGACAATATCCTCCTCGGCTATACCAAAGCTAAGGAGCCATTTCGCGTTAAGGATCTAGGCATCGGAGGCGCTATCACCATCCTCCTGAAGGATGCCATCAAGCCTAACCTCGTACAGACCACCGAGGGGACGCCCGCCTTCATCCATGGGGGACCTTTTGCCAATATCGCTCACGGCTGTAACTCGATCATCGCTACGAAGATGGCTATGTCTTGCTGCGACTACACGATTACGGAGGCAGGCTTCGGTGCAGACCTCGGTGCAGAGAAGTTCCTCGATATCAAGTGTCGTGTAGCGGGCATCACGCCCAAGCTGACGGTCATCGTAGCTACCCTAGCGGGTCTCAAGATGCACGGCGATGTCAACGAGAAGCAGATCTACGAGAAGGACATAGAGGGCGTCCGTAAGGGTCTAGCCAACCTCGACCGTCACGTGCACAACCTGCACAACTTCGGGCAGACGGTGGTCGTAGCCTTCAACCGCTACGCTACCGACACCGACGAGGAGATCGAGATCGTACGCAATCACTGCGAGCAGGTCCTAGGCTGCGGCTTTGCGATCAACAACGCTTACAGCGAGGGTGGCAAGGGTGCTACCGAGCTGGCTGAGCTGGTCGTCAAGACCATCGAGGAGCATCCCTCAGAGCCTATCGATCACGTCTACGAGCTCAGTGAACCTGTCAAGACAAAGGTCGAGCACATTGCTAAGCGCATCTACGGTGCTGCCAACGTTACCTATAGTAGCAAGGCGGAGAAGAAGCTTGCTCGCATCCACGAGCTCAACATGGAGCGCTACCCTATCTGCATCGCCAAGACGCAGTACTCCTTCTCGGCAGATCCCAAGGGTTATGGAGACATACGCGACTTCGACATGAAGGTCGAGGACATCGTCCTCAACAGCGGCGCTGAGATGATCGTCGTCATCATGGGCAGCATCATGCGTATGCCTGGACTACCCAAGGAGCCACAAGCCGTCCACATGGACATCGTCGATGGCGTCATCGAGGGGCTGAGCTAAAGCAAGTCGGCTAAACCGACGAGACGTGATCCCCACCGTAGGTATCACATCTCTAACCTCTAAAGTCCAACCTCTAATTCAATATCCACGTGAGAAATCTCAAATTCCACGTGGATATTTTTTTATTCTCCACGTGGGGAAGAAAAAACTCCTCCGAAGTTTCATTTGATTCTTCCGAAGTTTTATTTGATTCTTCCGAAGTTTTATTTCGCCCCTACGTGGGCACTTCTCATTTTCCACGTGGATACTTCAAGATCCCGGATCTTTTCGTCCCTCCGAGGGGATTTTGAAATCCCCCCCCTTGGGATTTTTTCGTTCCACACGGGGTGAGATATTTTCGTCCCATCAGTATGGGACGACCCTTCCGGGCTATTTACCACATTATATATAGGTAGCCAAGTCGACACGTGCAACCCGCTAAAGATTCGCTCGCACCTACGAGACGACGCCACACTTTGGCACAATGCATAACTCCGTAACCATTGACAGGGACGCACGGGCTATGCGTCCGTTGTGTCAAAGGTTACAGCGTCAAGGTTTTAACGGGGACGGACGCACAGACCGTGCGCCCATACAAATCGTAACACGTCCGACCGTGCGTCCGTACGTCACGGCCGGTTCGAAGACAGACGCTCCGCGGGAGTGCGTGCGTCCTTTGCGGGGTGGAGGGTGAAAGCTTTTTTTGTACCTTTGTGGCGTATATACCTTTTTTGAGATGATTGCTGCGAGCAAGAGTCTCCTTATTATATAGTCGACTACAACACACCACTTATGTCTGATCAGATACATATCACGCTACCCGATGGCAGTGTGAAGGAAATGAAGCAGGGGGTGACCCCGCTAGATATAGCGAATAGCATCAGCGAGCGACTGGCGCAAGAGGTCCTAGCAGCCGAGTGCGATGGCAAGCTCATAGATGTGCGTACACCGCTGATGCATGATGCCCACATCAAGCTCCTCAAGTGGGAGGACGAGGGCGGCAAGCATGCCTTTTGGCACACCTCAGCTCACCTTATGGCGGAGGCGCTGCAGGAGCTTTATCCTGGCGTACAGTTTGGCATAGGACCTGCTATCGAGGCGGGCTTTTACTATGATATAGATACTGGTGACGAGGTGATCAAGTCGGAGGATCTGCCGAAGATCGAGGCTAAGATGCTGGAGCTGGCACGTCGCAAGGAGACGCTCGAGCGTAAGTCGATCTCTAAGAGCGATGCTTTGGACTTCTTCAAGAAAACGGGTCAGGGCTACAAGCTAGAGCTGATCAACGATCTAGAGGATGGCACCATCACGACCTATACGCAGGGTGCTTTCACGGATCTTTGCCGTGGACCGCACCTTCCCTCTACAGCGCCTATCAAGG
>ERZ773148.1050-NODE-1050-length-23442-cov-4.250438_pt1 | contig 23442 bp, 21 predicted proteins | sample MGYA00580846_ERZ773148 | MGnify/ENA primary metagenome ERZ773148 (study PRJEB29015, sample SAMEA2737879) | human gut metagenome | biome: human gut; feature: human-associated habitat; material: faeces | place: China | collected 2012 ... | reverse complement strand
CCCGACAGTACACACGCAGCAATCCATGCCGTGAACGTAGCGCAAAAGCTTGGTTATGAGGTGTATGGCCTTGGCATCCGTGATGAACACGTCGCCCACCTGCTGCCACAGACAAGCCGGGTCATCAACGATCTGCCCGACCTGGCACCAGGCATGTTTGACATGCTTCAGGACGCTCTGCTGAAAGGATGGGCATCATGATGGTGCCCTTGGACTACTGTCGCTGGAATCCGTTACGGCCCAATCCAACATTCTTCACCCACAACCGGCGGCGCACACCGCACTGCTGACACTCAAGGAGGTCCTATGAACCCACTGGCATGGATACCTGTTGCTATTGCTGTATTGCAGGTCATCAAGGAAAACTGGGACGATTAAGCTATTCAAAAACGGCAACAGTGGGCGGGAGTGATCCCGCCTTCTGCATTTACGCAACTGAAAAGGAGAATAACCATGAGCAGTAAATGGACATTTATTGGCGGCATACTGGCCGGAGTCGCAGGGGTATTCACTGCGGCTGCGATTTCTGTGGAACTGGAGGGTCGGAAAAGCGGCAGCCGCAATGCCTTGGATGAACCTGAAAAGCTGGCCTTGCCTAAAAGTGAAGGTCGGTAGAGGGCTAAAAGCTGATTGTAGGGTGGGAAGCAGGGGTTATTCCCGCTTCCCCCTTGCCGATGACAGTATTTTTTTGACTGAAAAGTGATATGTGTAATCAAGACGCTAGGGATGGTTGGTGCAACCACAGCAGGCAAATCGATAAATATCGTGGGTTCTTCCATCTGGCCTTGAGGTTTCAAGCCGAGGCATTTTTCCGCACTTGATACATGGCCGCATGGAAAAGAGGTATTCTTAGCTACCATGAACGAAAATAGCCGCTATCTGCCGTGGCAAACATCAGAGTAGTTTGCGCATGAGATATCTAAGTCTATCAAAAATGTGCTACGGAGGTACATGTAGTAATATCCATTTTCCGCACAAAGGTTGGAAATAGGGTTGGAAAATTTTTTGATCAAAAAAGGCCCTTACGATTTTTTTATCGTAAGGGCTTAATTTTTATGGTGCGCCCGGCGAGATTCGAACTCACGACCTTTGGCTCCGGAGGCCAACGCTCTATCCAACTGAGCTACGAGCGCACAAGGTCTTCTCTGTTATGCTTTGCGCGGTCCGCTGTCAAGGGCGTAATGGACCCGGCCCCGGCGCGGTCTCGCCTCCTCGCCGTATGGGGTGGCGCCGCCGCGGCGGCAAAGCGTCTGCCCGGCCGCGTGGATCTCCAACGCCCCTCCCCGGCGCACGGGGCTGCGACCTGCCGAAAATGTTGCCGTAAAAGACGCTGCTCCTCTGCCTTTGGGGCGGTGCCGCCCGCCGCGTTTACAGTCCGCCCGGTTGTGGACTATACTGAACAAATACGCGCCCCCTCCGGGAAGGCGCGGCACAACCTTTGGGATAGACTATGCAAGAGTGCGGCGAGGGCGGCCTTGCGCACCTTGGCGGGCAGGCCGCCGGGGCGCAGGCGCGCGATATTCTGGTGGGCGTAAGCGGGGCCAGCGGTATGGCTTTGGCCGCAAGCCTGCTGCGGTTGCTGGCAGGCATGCCGTGGGTACGGGTGCACTGCGTGGTGTCGCAGGGCGCGCGGGCCGTGCTGCAGGCCGAATGCGGGGCCGGGCCGGAGCTGCTTACGGCCCATGCCGGGCAGGTCTACGCCCCGGACGATTTGGGGGCCGGGCCGGCCAGCGGTTCCTGGTGGCGGCGCGGGGCCGTGCCGGCGGCTATGCTGGTGGCGCCCTGCTCTATGGGCACCCTGGGCGCGCTGGCCAGCGGGGCCACGCGCAATCTGCTGCAACGCGCGGCGGATGTGGCCCTTAAGGAGCGGCTCACCCTGGTGCTGGTCACGCGGGAAAGTCCGCTTTCCGCCGTGCACCTGCGCAACATGCTTACGCTGCAGGAGGCCGGTGCGGTGATCATGCCGTTTTCCCCCGGTTTTTATCTGCGGCCGCAAACGCTGGACGAGCTCTTGCGGCAGTCCTGCGGGCGCATTTTTGACCAGTTGGGCCTGCCGCACCGGCTGGGCCGCTGGGGGGAAGCCCTGGCGCAGGCGTGATGCGCCTCGCCTTCTGTGGCAAATCTTTTTTTACATATTCCGCAAGCTGAAAGTACAAAGCGTCGGGGCCGACAAACCTTGTCGCCGACCCCGCGGCGTAAGGCAGCGTCCGTTTGCGGACGCGGGAGGCGCGTCATGAGTTCCATTACCTGGTTTGGTCACTCGGCTTTCAAGATCGGTTGTCCTGATGTACAGGTGGTCATTGATCCTTTTTTTGCGCCGCCCACGGACGTGAACGCGGCCACGCTGGGGCCCGTTGATCTGGTGCTGGTAACCCACGACCACAGCGACCATGTGGGCGAGGCGGTGGAGGTGTGTCGGCGCAGCGGGGCCATGCTGGGGGCCATTGTGGGCACGGCGGGCAAACTGGTCGCCGCGGGCGTGCCCCAGGCGCAGATCCTCAACGGCATCGGCTTCAATATGGGAGGCACGGTAAGCCACAAGGGCGTGAACGTCACCATGACGCAGGCCTACCACTCCAGCGATTCCGGCGCTCCGGCGGGCTATATTGTGCGCATGCCCGACGGCCTCACCGTGTACCATGCGGGCGATACCTGCGTGTTCAGCGGTATGGAGCTGTGGGGGCGGCTGTACAGCATTGACGTGGCCCTGCTGCCCGTGGGCGGCGTGTTCACCATGGACGCCCGGCAGGCCGCCCTGGCCTGCAAGCTGCTGGGCTGCAAGGCCGTCATCCCCATGCACTGGGGCACTTTTCCCGTGCTGGCCCAGAATACGGCGGCCTTTAAGGAGGCCCTGCAGAAGCAGCACCTTTCCTGCACCTGTGTGGATATGGGCGTGGGAGAAACGGTCAGCTTTGGCTAAGGCCGCGCTGTTTTGTCTGCGCCGCGCCGTCAGGGCAGATCACGCTGTTTTGGCGGATCTCTGGCGGCGTAGTGTGGTGGCCACGCACGCCTTTCTTTCCTGTGCGGCTGTGGCGGAGATCCATATTGCCGTGCGGCAGGTTTATCTGCCGGGCGTGGAGGATTTGTGGCTTGCGCACTGCGGCCCAGGGGCAAGAAAGGGGCAGGATGGCTCCGCAGGCGGATTGCGCCCGGTGGGCTTTATGGGGCGCAACGGCGGACATGTGGACATGCTTTTTGTGGATCCGGCTTTTTTCGGCTGCGGGGCAGGCCGGACGCTGCTGCGCCTGGCCTGGGAGCGGGCTTTTGCGGCCGGCCTGCCTTTGACGCTTGACGTCAACGAGCAGAACCCGGCAGCAGTGGCCTTTTACCGCCGGATGGGTTTTGTGGTCACCGGCCGTTCGCCCGTGGACAGCGCGGGGCGTCCCTATCCTCTGCTGCATATGGCTGCGGACAGAGGCTGCGCCCGCCTGTTGGCAGGGCGATGTTGTCGTTCTTTCAGTCCTGCGGATCCTGTCGTCGTTCCAGTGCGGCGTTGACGGCCTCGGCCAGGCCGCCCAGGGAGGTTTCCTTGTAGCGGGCCTGCAGGTCCAGTCCGGTGCGGTACATGACGCCGATGATCTGGTCCAGCGAAACCACGCGTTCGCGTCCGTCTTCCAGGCGGGAGAGCTGGGCGCAGTTGACGGCACGTTCGGCGGCCACGCCGTTGCGCTCAATGCAGGGTATCTGCACCAGGCCGCCCACGGGGTCGCAGGTCAGGCCCAGGTTGTGTTCCATGCCTATTTCGGCCGCCACTTCCACCTGCTTGACGCTGCCGCCGGTGACGGCGCAATAGGCCCCGGCAGCCATGGAACAGGCCACCCCCACCTCGCCCTGGCAGCCCACCTGCGCGCCGGAGATGGAGGCGTTGCACTTGTAGAACAGGCCAATGGCCCCGGCCGTGAGCAGAAAGTCGCGCGCGCCTTCTTCTGTCGCGTGCGGATAAAAATTTTTGTAGTACAGCAGCACCGCCGGCGCCACCCCGGCCGCGCCGTTGGTGGGCGCGGTGACTACCCGCCCGCCTGAGGCGTTTTCCTCGGCCACGGCAAAGGCGTAGAGCATGGGCCAGAGGCTCAGGTCGCGCCGACCCGCCGCCTGCAGGGCGCTGACCTTGCGCAGCAGGTTGGGCGCGCGGCGGCGCACCCGGTAGCCGCCGGGCAGCACGCCGTCCGTGCAGCAGCCCCGTTCCACCGCCTCCTGCATCACCGTCATGATGGCGTCCAGCCGGGCATTGACCTCCTCCCCCGACCGCCAGAATTCCTCATTGGCCCGCACCACCTGGGCCACGCTCAGCTTGTGCGGCGTGCAGTGGGCAAAGAGCTGCGCGGCGGTGTCATAGGCATAGGGCGGCGCAGGATAGTCCTCGTCCGGGCTGTCAAAATCCGCGTCCGTGCGGATGGCCCCGCCGCCGATGGAATAGTACGTGCGGGCGTGCAGGACGGTCCCGTCCGCGGTCAGAGCCGTGAGAGTCAGGGCATTGGCGTGACGGGGCAAAAACAGGCCCTTGTGCTCCAGTAAGTCCCGTCCGTACACAAAGGGCACGGCCTGCACGCCCGCCAGCATCAGGTCCGCGCCCTGGCGCAGCGCCGCCGCGCGCGCGGGCAGCCGGGCAGGGTCCACATGTTCGGGGTCTTCCAGCTCCAGCCCGGCCAGGACCGCCGCGTCCGTGCCGTGTCCCCGACCCGTGAGCGCCAGAGAACCGAACAAATCCACCTGCAGCCGCGCCACTGCCCCCAGCAGACCCAGAGCTGCCAGCTCTCCGGCAAAACTGCGCCCCGCCAGCATGGGCCCCATGGTGTGCGAACTGGACGGCCCAATGCCGATTTTGAACAAATCAAACACGCTCAACATTGTCGGCCTCCACGCCCCTTCCAGTCATCTTGCGGGAATGCTCTGTACGGGCCCCGCCGGAAAGCCTCCGGCAGAGCAGCGTTGACATGCATTTTCGCAAGGGGGGCGTCAGCTTCGGCGTTTCCCCGCGCAGTCATGCCGTGTTTGCGTCCTCGCGGCGGGCAGTCGCGCAAGGCACAGCATGCCGGAGGGGGGTTCCCCCGTCATCAGCCTTGGTTGTGACACAGAGCGAGGCGGGGTGCAATGCGTCGGGATATGTTCTTTGAATGTTCGTATTTATATTAAATAAAATCATATAGTTATTTATGATATGAACATTTAGGGCAAAGGCTCTGCGCACAGAAGCATCAAAAAGAACAAAGGGAACAGAGTGCACAAAAACACAGCGTGCCAGCCGTGCGGGGCAGGGCATTACGACTTTGAAATGTCCGGGGTTTCGTAAGCGCAATTTATTTGCGCGCTTAAGCGCTGGAACGAGCGTGCCGTAAACTTTGAGAATACCGATTCTCAAAGGTAGTCTGCTCCAGAGCATTTAACACTTGAAATGCTCGCTTACGGCAGGCAAAAGCCTGCCTTCTCGCATTTCGTGGCAAGGATTTTCAAGAAAATCCTTGCAGAGCAGTTAGCTCATTTCATTCGCTAACGCTCTAAGGACGCAGAACTTTTGACGGGTTATGTGCGTTCGGGGCTTTGCCTGTGTGGGGCCGCCCTGGCGGGAGAGGGTGACACGGGCGTTCGGCCAGGGCCGGCCCGGTTCGGTGGGGAAGAAACGTTTTTTGAAGGGATGGGGGGCGTGGGGGGAAGGGGAACTTGTGTTCACAAAAGTTCCCCTTTCCCCCACAAAAAACTTTTTCTATGGCAAATCGCGGCTTTCCGGGCTGGATTCGGCAGAAGCCGGGGCCGGGGCCGGGCTGGCGTTGGCGGCGGGCTGGTCCGCGCCTTCGGCGTGCTGGGGCTGGATGTCGCCCAGTTGTCCTGCCTTCTGGGGCAGCATGAGGTAGCTGGTGACGGAGGTGACGCCCGACACGCCCCTGGCGGCGCGGATGGCGAGCTGGCGTTCGGCATTGTCCTTGACCACGCCCAGCAGCACCACGCGTCCGGCGTTGACTTCGGTTTCGACGCGGGTGGAGGAGAGGCCCTTGGTGCCGATGAGTTCCGTGCGCAGTTTGGTGGCCAGGGTCATATCGCTTTCGTCGTGAGTTTTGGCGGTGAACCAGTGGGGGGTGACGGAGTGGGGCTTGTAGCGGCGGGCGATGGTCAGAGCTTTGGCCTGCATGTCTGCGGGCACTTCGCCCACCAGGAAGACGTGGTTGTAGAAGCTGTAGACGGCCACGGACCAGCCGCCGGTGAAGCTCTCGTCCATGAGGGCGGTTTTGATTTTTGCGGCCAGCTCCGTGTCTGCAGACATGGTGCCCGCCAGGCGCGGGTCGTCGTAGACGCCGTAGGCGGCGCAGCCGTTGAGGCAGGTAAGGGCCAGCAGCAGGAGCAGGGGCAGGGCCAGGCGTGGCATATGAAACCTCCGTTGGGGGGCGCGGTTATTCCTGTTCGCGGCGGATGCGCGCGCCCACGGCCGTGAGTTTGTGTTCGATGTGTTCGTAGCCGCGGTCCAGGTGGTAGATGCGGCGTACCTCGGTACGGCCTTTGGCGGCCAGACCGGCCAGGACGAGGGAGGCGCTGGCCCGCAGGTCGGAAGCCATGACGGGCGCGCCGGTGAGCCCCTGCACGCCGCGCACCATGGCCGTGTGGCCGGAAACCTTGATCTGCGCGCCCAGGCGCACCAGTTCCAGAACGTGCATATAGCGGTTTTCAAAAATGCTTTCTTCCACCACGCTGGCGCCGTCGGCCAGGCACATGAGGGCCATGATCTGCGCCTGCATATCAGTGGGAAAGCCGGGGTAAGGCTGGGTTTTCACGTCCGTGCCGTGCAAGGGGCCGGCGCAGCGGGCCAGCACGCCCTGCGGGGTGGCGGTGATTTCCATGCCCATGTCGCAGAGCTTGCGGATGACGGCTTCCAGCGCGTCGAAGGGGCAGTGGCGCAGCAGCAGTTCGCCGCCGGTAATGCCTGCAGCCACCAGAAAGGAGCCGGCCTCAATGCGGTCGGGCATGACGGCGTAGGATGCGCCGTGCAGGGCCTGCACGCCCCGGATGCGGATGACGTCGGTGCCGTGGCCTTCAATCTCTGCGCCGCAGGCTCGCAGAAAGTTGGCCAGGTCCACCACTTCTGGTTCGCGTGCGGCGTTTTCCAGCAGGGTTTCGCCGTCGGCCAGCGCGGCGGCCATGAGCAGATTTTCCGTGCCGCCTACGGTGGGCATGTCAAAGGTAATGCGCGCGCCCGTGAGACGGCGGCAGCGGCCAAGAATGTAGCCTTCTTCCAGCTGAAAGCTGGCGCCCATGCTTTCCAGCCCCTTGAGGTGCTGGTCCACGGGGCGCGCGCCGATGGCGCAGCCGCCGGGCAGAGCCACACGGGCCTGGCCAATGCGGGCCAGCAGGGGGCCCAGGCACAGCACCGAGGCGCGCATGGTGCGTACCAGGTCGTAAGGGGCTTCGGGCAAAAGCTGGCCGGGCTGCGTGCGCACTTCGTGGTCGTCGTAGCCGCAGGCGCAGCCCAGCACGTTCAGGAGCTTGAGGGTAGTATGGATGTCGCGCAGGTCCGGCACGTTGGCGATCACGGCTGGTTCGGAAAGAAGGATGGACGCGAACAGAATGGGCAGGGCCGCATTTTTGGAGCCGCTGATGTCAATGCCGCCCGTAAGGGGCACGCCGCCTTCAATAACCAGTTTGTCCATGCTGTCTCCGCGGGTGGGCGCGGGCCTCTGGCCGCGCGCGTGAAGAATAACAAACAGCATACGCCTTGTTCTAGACAAAATCCAGAGTCCGCAGCGCGGAAAAAAACTTGCCAAAGGAAAAGAAGCTGCGTATAAGAACTTTCCCGTGGCGGAAGTAGCTCAGTTGGTAGAGCACCTGGTTGTGGCCCAGGTGGCCGTGGGTTCGAGTCCCATCTTTCGCCCCAGAAAATTTTTCTTCCCGTTCCGCAACCGCCCGCAATGCCCTGTGCAGCGCGGGCGGTTGCTTTTGCGCGGGCTGCCCACGTCTGCGCGGATCCGCCAACTCTGGTTGGCCCGCCCATTTTTTGTGGCCCGCTATGCTCCTTTCTTTGCGGTAGACCCAGGCAGTCCATTTTTTTCCGCAGCGCTGTGCCCCTTCTTGGTGTAGACCCGGCTTGTGTCACAACGCAGTACGTTATTATACGTGCGGGCGCGGTTTTGACTATTTTGCCTGCGTCCGTTAGAAGAATGTAATGAACAAAGACAATCTCCCGGCCATTCGTCCCTGTATGAAATGCGGCGCCATCCCCGACAAAATCGAAACCTCCCGTCCCGACGGCCGCACCCGCGACCTCTACCGCGTGGTCTGCCCTTGCGGTAATGGGCCTTTGCGCTGGTCGGTCAGCGTGTCCGCCGCCATCCGGCTGTGGAACACGCACGACGCTTCGTAAACGGTTCCTTTTGGGAATATTCCTTTTCAATCAAAGGATGCGATACGTTCGCTGGAGCTTGCCCGCGCAGATAATTGGCGTTTGCCGTCTGGCGGCCCGGCAGCGTCTCCGCGTGGTGCGGCCGCTGTCGGGATAGAGGGCCACGTCCGCCGCAGCCTTTCCTTCCCGCGCAGTAAAAAAATGTTGACGCGTCGCCGCTCGGCGGCTATAACACCCCTTGCCTCAAGTAGGAGCGTAGCTCAGGTGGCTAGAGCACTTCCTTGACACGGAAGGGGTCAGCAGTTCAAGTCTGCTCGTTCCTACCAAATGAAGTTCCGGGGATGGTTTCCCCTTTATGGCGGAAGACCTTGACTCCGCCCATAACAGGGGCCGCCGCAAGGGCGGCCCGGTGACCGTTATCGGCGCAGTGGGGAGGTTTACCTCCCCATTTTGTTTTTGTCGGCGGCGCGTCCGGCGCGGCAGGGGTCGTAGCGGCACGTTGACGAAAAAGGAGCAGTTTGATGGAAGTGCAGGTAGAAGGGCAGGCGGTGTCCGCTGCGCCCGGCGATGCCGTGGCTGTGGTGCTGCAAAAGGCCCTCAGCGGCAAAAAATTCAAGTCCGTGGTGGCTGCGCGCACGCCCGACGGCGCGCTGCTGGACCTTTCCGCGTCTGTGCCCCAGGGCTGTGCCGCGCTTGCGCCCGTAACGGCCGAAGAGCCCGACGGCCTGCGCCTGCTGCGCCACTCCACGGCTCACGTCATGGCTGCGGCGGTCAAACGCCTGTTCCCCACGGCCAAGGTCACCATCGGCCCGGCCATCGACAATGGCTTTTACTACGATTTTGATGTGGAACGGCCCTTCTCCAGCGAGGATTTCCCCGCCATTGAGGCTGAAATGCGCAGCATTGCCGAAGCGCGCCTGCCCTTTACCAGGGTGGACGTGTCCAAGGCCGAGGCCGCCGCGCGCTTCACGGCCGAGGGCGAACCCTATAAGGTGGAGCTGCTGGAGAGTATTGAGGGCGACACGGTTTCCCTCTACACCTGCGGCGAATTTACCGATCTTTGCCGGGGCCCGCACGTGCCGCACACGGGTTTTGCCAAGGCCGCCAAGCTGCTTTCCGTGGCCGGAGCCTACTGGCGCGGCGATGAAAAGAACCGCATGCTCTCGCGCATCTACGGCACGGCCTTTGCGGACGAAAAGGCTCTCAACGCCTACCTTAAGCAAGTGGAGGAAGCCAAGCGCCGCGACCACCGCAAGCTGGGGCGGGAGCTGAACCTGTTTACCTTTAAGGAAGACGTGGCTCCGGGCATGGTTTTCTGGCTGCCCAAGGGCATGCTGGTGCGCACCATCCTGGAAGACTTCTGGCGGCGCGAGCACCTCAAGCGCAACTACGACATCGTCCAGGGGCCGCAGCTTTTGCGGGTGGAAACGTGGCAGAAATCCGGCCACTACGACCACTACCGCGAAAACATGTATTTTACGCAGATTGAGGACGACGCCTACGGCATCAAGCCCATGAACTGCATTGCCCATATGCTAATCTACGGCAATGAGCTGCGCAGCTACCGCGACCTGCCCCAGCGTTACTTTGAGCTGGGCGTGGTGCACCGGCACGAAAAAAGCGGCGTGCTGCACGGCCTGCTGCGGGTGCGCCAGTTCACCCAGGACGACGCGCACATCCTTTGCGCGCCGGAGCAGCTGGAAGGCGAAATTCTGGAAGTCATCCATCTCATCCGCGATCTCATGGGCCTGTTCGGCTTTCAGTACAAGGTGGCCATCTCTACCAGGCCCAAGGACAGCATCGGCACGGACGAAGCCTGGGAGCTGGCCACCAACGCGCTGATCCAAGCTGTGGAAAAGGCCGGCATCAGTTACGAGATCAACGCGGGCGACGGGGCCTTTTACGGCCCCAAGATTGATGTGCGCCTGCTGGACTGCATCGGCCGCGAATGGCAGTGTTCCACCATCCAGGTGGACTTTACCCTGCCGGAGCGCTTTGACCTCACCTATGTGGGGCAGGACGGCGAGCGCCACCGTCCGGTCATGGTCCACCGGGCCATCATGGGTTCGCTGGAGCGGTTTATCGGCATTCTCATAGAAAACTACGCCGGCGCGCTGCCCACCTGGCTTGCGCCGGAGCAGGCCAGGGTGCTGACCGTGACGGAGGTCGGCGACGCGGCGGCCTTGGCGGTGCGCGACCAGCTGCGCGCCCAGGGCGTGCGCGTGACCGCCGATACGCGCAATGAAAAGCTGGGATTCAAGGTGCGTGAGGCCCAGTTGGCCAAGGTGCCGTATATTCTGGTGGTAGGGGAAAAAGAGGCGCAGGAGGGCGGCGCCAACGTGCGCCTGCGCAGTGGAGAAAACCTGGGGCTCAAATCCGTGGCGGACATAGCCGCGCTGGTGCGTACGGACGCTGAAGAGCCCTTCAAACAAGGAGGGATGCGCTATAGCTTCGCCTAATATGAGATTCCGGCGCGACATGCCGCAAGACGGCGTGCGCCGCAACGAGTTGATCCGCGCCCGCGAGGTGCGTGTGATCGCTGCCGATGGCGAACAGCTTGGGATTCTGCAACGCAACGACGCCATTGCCCTGGCCAAGGAGGCCGGCATGGACCTGGTGGAGGTGGCATCCACTTCCGAGCCGCCCGTCTGCCGGATCATGGACTACGGCAAGTTCAAGTACGAGCAGCAGAAGAAAAAGCAGGAGGCCAAAAAGCGCCAGAGCGTGGTGCAGATCAAGGAAATCAAGGTCCGGCCCAAGACCGACGACCACGATTATGAAACCAAGATCCGCCACATCCGCCGCTTTTTGGAGGATGGAGACCGCTGCAAGATCACGGTCTTTTTCCGGGGCCGCGAAATTGTGCACAAAGATCGCGGCATGACCATTCTGGAGCGGGTGGTGCAGGACCTGGCCGACGTGGCCAAGGTGGATCAAGAGCCCCGCGCCGAAGGCCGCACGCTGCAAATGCTGCTGGTGCCCAAGAAGTAGCGCGGCTTTGCCGCGCGCAGACCCGCCCGTGGGGGCGGAAAACAGGGAGCGGCCCTTGCGTCGCGTCCCGCTTTGGGGCATTATGCCCCTTCCGGTTTCCGCCCGGCCCTGCCGGGCCCTATTCAGTGCAAGGAGTATGTCATGCCCAAGATCAAAACCCGCCGTGCCGCGGCCAAGCGTTTTTCGCAGACCGGCAGCGGCAAGTTCAAGCGGCGCCGCCAGAACCTGCGGCACATCCTGACCAAGAAGGCTCCGGGGCGCAAAATGCGTCTGGGCCAGGCCACCCTGGTGGACGGGACCAACATGAAGGCCGTGCGCCGGATGCTGCCTAACGGCTGATTTGCCCGTTTGCCTGCCGGCTGCTGCGGCAGTCGTTGCGCGCCTTGGCTGCACAGGCCTTAGGCGTTGTTTTGGCGCGTTGCCGCGCCGGATGCAGAAGCAGACCTGTGCCGGCCCTGTGCCGCCGTGCTGCGGTTTTTACGCCGAGCAGACCGGCGGCCTGCAGCGGCCCTTGTATCGGGCGGCGGGCGGCTGGGCGTGCGGGGCAACCCGCGGGCGCACGGAAAACGATTGAAAGACTCTGACGGTGCACTGCGCCGGCGGCGTATGCGGAGCCGCGACCGACGTCCAATCCGCGTCCCCTATTGAGGGTTACGACAAATTTTACGCATCTCCACGGGCATTCCTCCGCCTGGTGGGGAGAAGGAGGATACGCTCATGCGTGTGAAGAGAGGTCTTGCCGGGCATCGCCGTCATAAAAAGTATCTTGACGCGGCCAAGGGCTTTCGCGGAGGGCGCAGCCGCCTGTACCGCACCGCCCGTGAGGCTGTGGAACGTTCGCTGCAAAACGCCTTCACGGGCCGCAAACTGCGCAAGCGCGATTTCCGCAGCCTGTGGATTCTGCGCATCAACGCGGGCGCGCGCCTGAGCGGGCTTTCCTACAGCCGCTTCATGCACGGCCTGAAGGTGGCGGGCATTGCCCTCAACCGTAAGGTGCTGGCGGACCTGGCGGTGTACAAGAAAGAAGACTTCGCCCAGGTGGTGGAGCTGGCCAAGGCCGCCCTGAGCAAGTAGATCGGTTCGGCCCCTGCTGCGCTGACGGCGGGGGCCGTCCCTTTTTGGTCTGGATGGGTGCGCCGCGCCGCGGCGCGGCGTCCGCGTGCTGCCTTTTGCAACCGGCCAGCGTTGCGTCCTGTCGGAAGATGCTGACCCGCACTGCCGCGGCGTTCCTTAAAGAGCGTTTCCCGCCGTGCCGGGGCATGCCCAGATGCGCCGTCCGCCCCTGCCCCGCAGATTTCGGAATTTTCCTTCAGGGCGCGGCTGCGCGCGTCTGCGCGGGAAAAAGGCTTTGCAGGAAGGGCCGCCGCCGTCCCTGCCGACTGTGGGCGGCTTGCGGGGGCGCGGGCGGGATGGTATGTCTTAAGGGCGCGGGCGGTGCGCAAGCGCCCCTCGCGCTCTGTTTTTTTGTCCGGGAGGCGTCCCGGCGTCTTGGTTTTGTGTAACAACAGCGCCGCAGCAACGGCATGGGGAATCCGTTATGGATTTGATTTCTGCACTGGAGGGCCTGGTTCCCGAACTGGAGGCCGGTTTGGCCCAGGCCGCCGACCTGGACGCGCTGGAAGCCCTGCGCGTGGACGTTCTGGGGCGGAAAGGCCGCATTGCCCAGATCATGAGCCAACTGCCGGGCCTTGCGCCAGAGTCGCGCCCCGCCGTGGGGCAGAAGGCCAACAGCGTCAAAGAACGCTGCAACGCCCTGTTTGAGCAGCGTAAGGCCGCTCTGGAAGCCGGGCGCGAGGCCGCCGCGCTCAAGCGTTTTGATCCTTCCATTCCGGGCCGCGCGCCCTGGCGCGGCAGCCTGCACCCCACCACCCTGGTGATGGAGGAAATCTGCGGCGTGTTCAAGGGGCTGGGCTTTGATGTGGCCTCCGGGCCGGAAGTGGAGATAGACTATTACAATTTTGAGGCCCTGAATATGCCGCCGGAACATCCCGCCCGCGACATGCAGGACACCCTGTACATTACGGACAAGGTGCTCATGCGCACCCACACGTCGCCCGTGCAGGTGCGCACCATGCTGACGCGCAAGCCGCCCGTGGCCGTAGTGGTGCCCGGCAAGGTTTACCGGCGCGACAGCGACCTCACCCACACCCCCATGTTCCACCAGATCGAAGGTCTGCTGGTGGGGCAGGGCGTGAGCCTCGCCCACCTGCGCGGCACGCTCACAGCCTTTGTGCGCGCCGTGTTCGGCGCGGCCACCGAGGTGCGCTTCCGGCCCAGTTTTTTCCCTTTTACCGAGCCTTCGGCGGAAGTGGATATTTCCTGCTGCATGTGCGGCGGCAAGGGGCACGTCAACGGCGAGCCCTGCCGGGTGTGCAAGACCACGGGCTGGGTGGAGATTCTGGGCTGCGGCATGGTGGACCCGGCGGTTTTTGAGGCGGTGGGCTACCCGGCGGACAGCACGGGCTTTGCCTTTGGCATGGGCGTGGAGCGCGTGACCATGCTCAAATACGGCATCGGCGATCTGCGCATGTTTTTTGAAAACGACACGCGCTTTTTGAGCCAGTTTACCTGGTGAAGCCCATGGCCCATCCGTCCGTCCCCCGCGCTTTGCCTGTGCGCCTTGCCGCGACGACCGCCAAGGCTTTGCACTGTCTGGCGCGGTGTGGGCGCCCGGCCCGGCCCGACAGCGGGCTGCGGCGGCTGGCGGCGGCGCTGCTGGCGTTGTGTCTGGGGCTGGGCTTTGCTTTGCCCGGCGCGGCCCTGGCGGCTTCGGCCTTCAGTGCGCGTCAGTCCGGGCTGGAACCGCCCGGCGGCCCCCGGTCTGTGGAAACGTTGCCCAACCAGAGTGCGGGCCGCACCGCCGAAGGGGGCATGGGCTATACGGACGCTTACGGCAATACAGTCACCCCGCGCGAAGCCGAAACGCCGCAGCCCCGCAAGCGCCTCAACCCCGGCGCGTACGGCGCGGCGCAACGCAGGCAGGCCGAGCGCCCGCTGCCCGACCCCGCAGCGCAGGACCAGAAGCCGGTCTGGAATTTTCGCTAACCGCAGTGTTCGCGCGGCAGGCCAAAGGCCCGCGCGACAAAGGATCGATACGCTATGCTGCTCTCTCTTTCTTGGCTGCGTGAGTTCACCCCTTACGAAGGCACAGCCGAAGCCCTGGGCGACCGGCTGACCATGCTGGGTCTGGAGCTGGAAGACATCCGGCGGCCCTATGCGCCCATCGCCGCCATCGTGGTGGGGCGGGTGGTCACGTGTGAAAACCATCCGCAGTCCGACCATCTGCACTGCTGCACGGTGGACGCGGGCCAGGGGCAGCTTCTGGAAATTGTCTGCGGTGCGCCCAACGTGGCGGCGGGGCAACTGGTGCCCGTGGCTCTGGTGGGCACGCGCATGCCCGACGGCATGGTCATCAAAAAAGCCAAGCTGCGCGGCGCGCCCTCGCAAGGCATGATCTGTTCCGAGCGGGAGCTGGGACTCACCGAAGACCACACGGGCATCATGATTTTGCCGGAAAATTTTGTGGTGGGCAAACCTTTGGTGGACCAGCTGGACCTGGACCGCGAAGTGCTGGATATTTCCATCACGCCCAACCGGTCGGACTGCCTTTCCGTCCTGGGTCTGGCGCGGGAAACGGCCCTGGCCTGCAACCTGCCCCTGACCATCCCCGACGTGCCTCTGCCGGAGAATCTTGCGTCGGACCTGGACGTGCCCATTGCCATTGACGACCCGGAGCTGTGCTGGCTCTATGCGGGCCGTGCGCTTACCGGGGTGCAGGTGGGGCCCTCGCCCATGCGTTTGCGCCACCGCCTGCACGCCCACGACGTACGCCCTATCTCCAATATTGTGGACGTGACCAACTACATTCTGCTGGAATGTGGCCAGCCCCTGCACGCCTTTGACCTGGACAACCTGCACGGGGGCCGCATTGTGGTGCGCCGCGCTGCGGCAGGGGAGCGCTTCACGACCCTGGACGGGCAGGAGCGCGTGCTCAACGCCCAGGACCTCTGCATCTGCGACGGCGAGCGCCCTGTGGCCCTGGCGGGCGTTATGGGCGGGCTTAATTCCGAAATAGGCGCGGGCAGCAGCCGCGTGTTTCTGGAAAGCGCTGTGTTCCGTCCGGCCACCATCCGCAAGACTTCGCGCCGTCTGGGGCTTTCGTCCGAGGCTTCCTACCGTTTTGAGCGCGGCATAGATCAGCAGCGTGCGGTCTGGTCCCTGAACCGGGCCTGCGCCATGATGGCGGCCCTGAGCGGCGGCACGGTCTGCGCCAGCCTCTGCATCAACGAGCCCCGGCCCTTTGCGCCGGCGCGCATTCCCTTCCGTCCGGCCAGGGCCGACGCCCTGCTGGGGGTCCACCTGGGTGCGGATTTCGACGCCGCCACCCTTGCGGGACTGGGCTGCGCCGTGGACCGCAGCAACCCGGAGCAGTGGGCAGTGACCCAGCCTTCCTGGCGGCCGGACCTCACCCGCGAGGCCGATCTCATTGAAGAAGTGGGCCGCCTGCACGGTCTGGACACCATCGCCCCGGCTTTGCCCAGGGTGGAGCGCAACTTGGCCCACGCGGGCGAACCGGAATCACGCTTTGATTTCTGGTCCCGCATCAAGCACTGGGGCGCGGGCCTGGGCCTCAACGAGGCGGTCAACTACAGTTTTGTGGGCCACAAAGATCTGGACCGCCTGAACCTGCCGCGCGAGGGGCGCATTTCCATCATGAATCCCCTTTCGGCAGAACAGGATGCCTTGCGCACGGCTCTGGCGCCGGGCCTGCTCAACACCCTGCGCAATAACCTGGCCCAGGGGGCCGCTGGCCTGCGGTTGTTTGAACTGGCCACAGTCTTTGCGGCGGATGCGGCAGCGGAAACCACGGCCCGTGAAACGGGCGTGCTGGGCCTGCTGCTCTACGGCGCGCGTTACGACGCGGCCTGGCCCCAGCCTGAAGGCGACCTGGATTATACGGACCTCAAGGGTGTGGTGGAGCATTTGCTGCACCACCTGCACGCGCCCGCGCCGGTCTGCGCCTTGCGGGAGGACCATCCCTTTTTGCTGCCTTGCGTGACCCTCACGGTGGAAGGCGCGGCCCTGGGCGTCATGGGCCGGGTCCGGCCCGGCATGGCGGCGGAATACCACGCCCGCAAGGAAGTCTGGCTGGCCGAAATCGACCTGGAGGTTCTGCGCCGCCTGCACGACGCGGTGCAACTGCGCTTCCGCAGCCTGCCCGTGTTTCCACCCGTGCGGCGCGACATCACGGTGGCCGCCGGCCCAGGCCTCACGGTAGGGGCCGTGCTGGAGCACATCAGGGGGCTCAACCGGCCGCTGCTGGCGGACGCGACCCTGGGGGACTGCTTTGAGCCGCCCGTGGCGCAGGACGCAACGCCTGTGCGGCACCTCACCTTCCGCCTGACTTTTCGTCATGCGCAGCGTACGTTAAAGGATACAGAGGTAGACAAAGAGCGGGAACTCGTGGCAGAATCACTACGACGCGCATTTGATGTGCGCGTCTGATCCAGCAGTCCGCATCCCGCCGTTCGCGCGTTCCTGACTCCGCGCGGGCGGCAGGGGTGCGGCGTTGTCGGCGTCCGGGGGACAAGATGGAGGAAAAGACGTCCGGGAAGACTTACCGCATCGGCGAAGCGGCGGAATTGCTCCACCTCAAAACCCATGTGCTGCGCTTCTGGGAAACGGAATTTTCTCAGCTGGCTCCCATCCGCACGGACAAGGGCCAGCGCCTGTATACTGAAGAACACCTGGCCCTGCTGCGGCGCATCCAGCAATTGCTGCACGAGCAGGGCATGACTATTGAAGGCGCGCGGCGCGTGCTGCAGGGCAGCGCCGTGTTGGACGAAACCCTGCCCCAGCGCGTGGCCGCCGTGCCGGACCCGGAATTTATGCGTGGGCTCAAACGCCAGCTGTTGTCCCTGCGGCGTCTGCTCAGCGGGCAGTAAGAAGCGGGCGCGGCCCGCAGCCCGCACAAGGCGGAGAGCCAAGGCATGATCCTTTCACCTTCTCTGTTGTCGGCGGATTTCGCCCGTCTGGCCGAGGAATTGGCCGCGCTGGAAGCCGCCGGTCTTACCTGGCTGCACCTGGACGTCATGGACGGGGCCTTTGTGCCCAACATTACCTTTGGTCCCCCGCTCATCAAGGCCCTGCGCCCCCTGAGCGGGCTTTTTTTTGACGTGCACCTCATGGTGGAAGACCCCTCGCGCCATCTGGCGGCCTTTGCGGAAGCCGGAGCAGATATGCTGGTGGTCCACGCCGAGGCCGACCACCACTTGCAGCGCACCCTTGACGCCATCCGCGCCCTGGGCTGCAAGGCGGGCGTGGCCCTCAATCCCGGCACGGATGTGAATGCCGTGCGCTGGCTTGTCGCTGACCTTGATATGCTGCTGATCATGAGCGTGAACCCCGGCTTTTCCGGCCAGGCCTTCATCCCGGCCAGCTTTGCCAAGCTCCGCGCGGCCCGCAGGCTGCTGGACGAAAACGGCGGGGGCAACGTCCTCATTCAGGTGGACGGCGGGGTCTGCCCCGAAAACGCCGGCGCTCTGGTGGCGGCCGGGGCCGATGTGCTGGTTTCCGGTTCGGCATTTTTCGGTCACAAGCCCTATGGCGCGCGCCTGGCGGCCTTTGCCGCGGCCTGCGCGGCAAGCGGCGTCCGCCCCGGCCTTTGGGCCGCCACGGCCTGGAAACCGCAGTAGGGCACGCCTCGGCGTTGTTTGTGGGCCCCGCCGCGCGCCGCAGTGGGCGCGCCGTAAATTTGATAATGCCTATTCTCAAAGGTAATCTGTTCCAAGGACCGCCGCAGGGCTGCGGCAGCTTGGCCGCCTTTCCCCATCCTCAAAAAACAACAGTGAAGGAACCGTTTCATGCCCACCCGCAGACAGTGCGCCAATGCTCTCCGTATCCTGGCCGTGGACGCCATTGAAAAAGCCCGTTCCGGGCACCCCGGCGCGCCGCTGGGCATGGCCGACATGGCCGAGGCTCTCTGGCGGCACGTGCTTCGGCATAATCCCGCCAATCCCCGCTGGCCCGACCGGGACCGTTTTGTGCTTTCCAACGGGCACGCCTCCATGCTGCTCTACGGCCTGTTGCATTTGTCCGGCTATGACCTGCCGCTGGAAGAGATTGAAAATTTTCGTCAGTGGGGTTCCAAGGCTGCGGGGCACCCGGAATATGACCTGGATATGGGCGTGGAGATGACCACCGGCCCGCTGGGCCAGGGGTTGGCCTCGGCCGTGGGCATGGCCCTGGCCGAACGCCTGTTGGCCGCGCGCTACAACACGCCGGAACACGCCGTGGTGGACCACCGTACCTACGCCTTTGCCGGCGACGGCTGCCTGATGGAGGGCGTGTCTTACGAGGCCTGCTCCCTGGCCGGCACCTGGGGGCTGGGCAGGCTCATCGTGTTCTACGATGCCAACGGCATTTCCATTGACGGCAAGGTGGACGGCTGGTTTACAGAGAACGTGGCCGGGCGCTTCACGGCCTGCGGCTGGCAGGTGCTGGGCCCGCTGGACGGACACGACGCCGCGGCGCTGGACGCGGCTCTGGCCGCAGCTCATGCGGATGAAGGCAGGCCCAGCCTGATCATCTGCCGCACGCACATCGGCTATGGTTCGCCCAAGGCGGATTCCGCCGCCTGCCACGGTTCGCCCCTGGGGGCCGAAGGCGTGGCCGCCGTGCGCCAGGCTCTGCAGTGGACGGAACCGCCCTTTGTCATCCCGCAGGACATCCGCGCCGCCTGGGACGCGCACGAGCGCGGACAGGCCCTGGAAGCCGCCTGGCAGAGCAAATTTGAAGCCTACCGCGCGGCCCACCCCGGCCTGGCCGCCGAATTTGAGCGCCGCGCGCGCGGCGAACTGCCCGCAGATTGGGCCGACACGGCCCGCCGCCTGGTGGAAGAGGCCCTGAACGCGCGGGAAGATCTGGCCACCCGCGTGGCCTCGCGCAAAACCCTGGAAACGCTGGTGCCGCGTCTGCCGGAGCTTCTGGGCGGCTCCGCCGACCTCACGGGTTCCGTGGGCACGCTTACGGCCGCGTCCACGCGGCTCAACCCGCCGGCCCTGACGGGCAACTATATTTCTTATGGCGTGCGGGAATTCGGCATGAGCGCCATTATGAACGGCCTGGCCCTGCACGGCGGCTTTATCCCCTATGCGGGCACCTTCCTTTCCTTTGCGGATCAGGCCAAGAACGCACTGCGTCTGGCGGCGCTCATGGGCGTGCGGGCCGTGTGGGTATTTACCCATGATTCCATTGGCGTGGGCGAGGACGGCCCGACCCACCAGCCCGTGGAGCAGCTCAATATGCTGCGCGCCACGCCCGGCCTGCACGTCTGGCGGCCCTGTGATACGGTGGAAACCGCCGTGGCCTGGCGCAGCGCGCTGGAAAGCCCCTGCCCCAGCGTGCTTTCGCTCTCGCGCCAGACCTTGCCCTTCTGCCCCAGAGATGCGGAGCAGGTGGCGGCCATTGCCCGGGGCGGCTATGTGCTGCGCCACTGCGCGGGCACGCCGGAACTTATTTTGCTGGCCACGGGCTCGGAAGTGGGCCTGGCGCTGGCGGCGGCAACGCAGCTGGAGGCCGAAGGCCGCCGGGTGCGCGTGGTTTCCCTGCCCTGTGCGGAACTTTTTGACGCCCAGGACGCGGATTATAAAGAAAGCGTGCTGCCCCGCGCCGTGCGCGCCCGCATCGCCATTGAGGCGGCGGCCGTGGATTGGTGGCGCAAGTATGTGGGCCTGGACGGCGCGGTGCTGGGCATGGAGCGCTTCGGCGCTTCCGCACCGGGCAAGGTGGTTTTTGAGCGTCTGGGCTTTACTGTGCCGCATGTGCTGCGCTTGGCGCAATCCTTGTTGCCCTAGGCGCTGATAACGACGTCCCGCGCGGCGGGACGCTTGTTTTTATAGAGAATTTCAACGGACCGGAGGGCGCAGATGCCGATCAGAAAGATGCAGGATGTGGACCTGGCGGGCAAAACCGTGGTTATTCGCGAGGATCTCAACGTGCCCATGAAGGACGGGGGCGTCAGCAACGACAAGCGCATCCGCGCGGCCCTGCCCACCATCCGCCTGGCGCTGGAAAAAGGCGCGGGTGTGGTGCTGCTGTCGCACCTGGGGCGGCCCACGGAAGGGCAGTTTGAAGAGCAGTTCTCCCTCAAGCCCGTGGCGGCCAGACTTGCCGAACTGCTGGAACGCCCCGTGCGCCTGGCCCCCACGTTTGCGGAAGCCACGGCCGCACCGGGGGAAGTGACCTTGCTGGAAAACGTACGTTTTCTCAAGGGCGAGAAAAAGAATGATGCCGCACTGGCCGCCCGCCTGGCTGGCCTGGGCCAGGTCTACGTCATGGACGCTTTTGGCGCGGCCCACCGGGCCCACGCCTCCACCGAAGGGGCGGTGCGCGCGGCGCAGACGGCCTGCGCCGGGCCTCTGCTGCAGGCGGAGCTGGAGGCCTTCGGCAAGGTGCTGGACAATCCGGCCCGGCCCCTGGTGGCCATTATCGGCGGCTCCAAGGTCAGCTCCAAGCTGGGCCTGCTGGAAAACCTGCTCAACACCGTGGACGTGCTTATGGTGGGCGGCGGCATTGCCAATACCTTTCTGGCCGCCGCCGGGTATATGGTGGGCAAGAGCCTTTGTGAGGAAGACCTGGTGCCCGAAGCCAAAAAGATTATGGAGCAGGCCAAGACCCTGAACAAAGAATTGCCCCTGCCCGTGGACGTGGTCACTGCCGAAGAGCTGGCCCCCGGCCGGCAGACTGGCGTTCACGCCGTGGGCGACGTGCCCCCGGATCAGATGATTCTGGATATCGGGCCGGAAACCGTGTCTGCCTATGAAAAACTGCTTGCCAAAGCCGCCACCGTGGTCTGGAACGGCCCTGTGGGCGCTTTTGAAACGGACCCCTTCGGGCAGGGCACCAAGGCTCTGGCCAATTTTTTGGCCGGAGGCAAGGCCTTTGTGGTAGTGGGCGGCGGCGACTCTGTGGCGGCCGTGGAAAAATACGGCCTGGCCGACAAAATGGGCTATATTTCCACCGGCGGCGGCGCTTCCCTGGAACTGCTGGAAGGCAAAACCCTGCCCGCCGTGGCCGCCCTGGAAGCCGTGTCGTAAATTTTGTCCTTTTGTGGGGGCTTCTCCTTGTGGGGGTTTCTCCACAGGACAGGGCCACCAGATAACGCTGCAAGGCGGCGGTGGGGAGACTTTGCCCCCACCGCCGCCCTGCAGCGTTATGTTTTTTGTGCGCGTGCGCACAGCCGCAGAGCCAGGCGGCGGACGGCGGGGTCGGGTTCGGCCGCGGCGTTCTGCCAGTGGGCGGCGGCATGGGCCTGCAGGCGGGCCAGCACGTCCAGGGCTTCCTCCGCGCCGTCCACCCAGGCGGTCACCGCGCCGTGCAGCATAAGGCCCGTCCCTTCCAGCGGCCCGCGGATGCCCAGCACGGGCACGCCTGTGCCGGCGGCCAGCCCCACCTCCACGCCCGCGTCCTGTCCGGACGCGCCGTAATAGATCACCAGGTCCGCCGTCAGGCAGGCGTCCCGGCAGAAGGCGTAGACCTGTCCGCCGTCCTGATCTGTATCCATCCAGATGCGCCGTTCCAGAGGCGTGAGCCCCGCCGGGGGCGCGGCTTTTTCCGTCCAGTCCAGCAGGCGGCAGCCCAGGGCCCGCAATTCGCGCCCCAGCAGCCGGACGCCGTGCTTGTGCTTGAAGGAAGCCGCCACATACACTGTTAACATGGGATTTTCTCTTGTCAGGGGGTTTTGACAAATCCGGCCGTGTTACCATTCCGGCAAAAAGGCGCGGCAGGCATAATATTGGGGAATGCGCAGCAGTTCGCCCAGGGGCAGGGCCAGGTAGTGGGCGAGGAGGCAGCGGATGACCCCGGCGTGGCTGATCAGCAGAAGCGTGCCTTCCGGGCAGCGCGTGCGCCAGCGGCCCACGGCCCGAAGGGCGCGGGCCTGGACCTGGGCAAAGCTCTCGCCCCCCGGCGGGGCGTAGTGGGCCAGCTGCGCCCCGCGGGCCTCCCACGCGCCGGGGAAGCGGGCGGCGATTTCAGCCCTGGTCAGCCCCTCCCAGCAGCCCAAAGAAATTTCGCGCAAATCCGGTTCCGTATGGAGGGGCGGGGGCGTGCCGGGCCAGGGGGCGGCAGCCAGAAGCAGAGCGGCGCTTTCCTGACAGCGCTGTAAATCTGAACAGACCACAGCCTGCACGGCGCGGGCCAAGGCCGGAGGCATTTCCCGCCCCAGGGCGCTGGCCTGGGCCCGGCCCCAGGGGCTGAGGGGAATGGCGCGCGCGCCCACCATACGGCGTTGCGGGTTGGCGGGCAGGGAGCCGTGACGGATAAGCCAGACGCCCTTCATGCCGGGGCCTTGGGCGAAGCCCCGCGTCCAGTGGCCGCGGCGGACGTTCCTTTTGCCGTTGTGCGGTCGGCGGGATTTGTTTGCGCCTTACCCGTGTGGGGCATGTCCGCCTGGGGCCCTTCCGTTGGCATTTTGTCTGCTTCGGGTTTGTCCGCCGGGGAAGTCTTTGCCGGAGTCGTGTCCTGTGGCCTGTCCTCCAGGGCCAGGGTCTGCTGTGCCACGGCGGCGGGGGCGCGGCCCAGTTCTCGGGCCAGACGCGCTTCCAGCGCCTTGGCCCGGCCCAGACGGCCGACAATGGCGGCGCAGGCTTCCGCGTCCTGGGCAAAGACCTCCAGCTTCTGGCCAAAGCGCTGCGCCACGGGCACGAATTGCCCGCCCCAGCAGTATTTGTCCGCCAGATAGACCAGTTCACGTTCACTGACGGGCTGGTCGTCGGGGAGGCTGAGGTCGCGGTGGTCGCGCACCAGGGCCGCCAGATGGGGCAGGTCCAGAGCTTCCAGCAGGGCGGCCCCGGCAGCTTCGTGGTGGGGCTGGCCTTTGGCGATATCGTGCACCAGACCACCGGCGCAGGCCAGTTCCGGGTCCAGGGCGGGGGTCTGGGCCGCACCCGGCGCACGGGGGACAGCGGTCTGGTCCGGGTTTGCAGCCATGCGCGCAGCCCGGCCCAAAGCCTCGGCCAGGGCGCGGGCCACGGCGCCCACCGCGCGGGCGTGACGCAGGCCTTTTTCCGGCACGGAAAGCGCCGTCGTCATCGTGCGGTGGCGGTCGCTCGAATACACCGCGTCAA
>ERZ773148.1046-NODE-1046-length-23482-cov-4.202715_pt1 | contig 23482 bp, 17 predicted proteins | sample MGYA00580846_ERZ773148 | MGnify/ENA primary metagenome ERZ773148 (study PRJEB29015, sample SAMEA2737879) | human gut metagenome | biome: human gut; feature: human-associated habitat; material: faeces | place: China | collected 2012 ... | reverse complement strand
TCACCGTCGGGGAAGACGAAATCACCGAACAGACTCTCGAAATAGTATTTGTCGTAGTAGGCGATGTTCCAAAAGACAGCCTGGAAGTTGCGGGCACCGGTAGGTTGGTTGATCGAATAGACAATCTGTTCGAAACAGTCGGTGATCACCTTGTCCAATGTACGTTGTTTCTTAGAGAGATCGACCACCTTGTCGGCATGCAGGTAGTAGTCGGTACCATACTCTTTGCCGATGAAGTAGTTGAGGTACATCAAGAACTCAGGTGTCGCACAAGCTCCGCTCAACATGCTCGATACCATGAATACCATGTTGATAAAACCGCCGCAGAACGATTTGAGGTTGGTCGGTCGGGTCGAGTTGCCGCCGATTGAGAGCGTACCGTTGAGCAGCCAAGGGTACATCGTGATGCTGGCACAGTAGTTGGCCAGGCTCGTTTCGTCATTCTTATAAATGAAGTGGCGGTTGAGCAGGTCCATGTATTTGTCGGCAACCTCTTTGCCATACATCATTTTAATTTTGTCCGTGAGTAACTTGCGGTTCAAACGGATAAAATTCGACTTGGGTAGCTCCCCGATCAGAGTCGCGATATTTTTGTTTTCGACATTGGCATTGGCGTCGTATTTACTGCCGGTTGCTGGGTTCGAAGCGTTGCAGTAGTCGATCAAAAAGGCCAACTTGTCGCGTACCTCCCGATCTTCGAGGTGCTTTTGGCGATAAAGCATGAATGATTTGGCCACACTGAAGTATTGTTCAGCCATTAAGGCAACCTCTACCTGGTTCTGAATCTCCTCGACGGTCGTGCCGTTCGAAATGCTGAGCCGTGAAAGGATACCGGTTAAGGTCTCTTGGGTGGCAAAGCCCCCCACCGAGAGAAAAGCTTTTGAAATAGCACTCTTGATCTTCTCAATCGAGAAGGCTTCTCGTTTTCCGTCACGTTTGGTAATGTAGATCTCTGTATTCATCTCGGTATATATTTTTATTGTGTTTGTTCAGTTCTGTGCGGAGCCAACGTGAAAACAGCGACAAACAGATCAATACAGACCAGACGGAAGATCGTAGGACGGTATAAATTCTGTGGCTTTTTCACCCGAAAGCTCCGTGAATGAAAGCGCAGGCAGGTCTTCTGACTTGTTCCGGAGAGTACGCCTTCCCATCGCCAAAGCGACAGTGGCCAAAGAGCTACCCTCCACAAAAAAGGAACTTACAGCTACGGGGATAGTTCCTGACTTTCACAGGATTCCCTTTTAATCCGTCTCCACAAGAAAAGGATGACCGGAACCTTTCGCCTGGATAAAAGTAGTACAAACTTCACGCATCTTCCGGTTCCCGAAACGAAAGTTATCAACATCTTATTTACGTCCCGATCGGGACCTGTCAGTGAACCTTCTCTAACCCCTTGTCCTGCCTCAATTTTCATCATGAGGGTGTCGATAAAGAAAAATCGGAAGGTGACTTCTCGGGTAAGGCAATATGGAAAAAGGAGGGTGGAAAAATTAATGTGCAGATCTTTTCTGCCTCATCGTTTCGGGGAAAAGATGTCGTGACCTGTTGAAAAAATCGTATCTTTGACTGATTATCAACCTCTGTGTGTCAAATTGTACACATTGGATTTATGCGGTAAAATCGATAACCGCCTTAGGCGTTTAACGCTATTTGTAGGAAATCTTAGTCACAAAACCGATAAATGATGAAAACCATGTTCAGACAAGCTGTGGCGCTGCTCAGCGGCGCACTGCTGTTGCCTCTTGCCGGTTGTTCCGAAAAGGCCGGTAATGACGTGCCTCAACAGGAGTTGACCCAGTATGTTCGTCCGCTGGTGGGAACCGCCGGATTCGGTAATACCTACCCCGGCGCACAGATCCCATTCGGCGGGATTCAGATGAGCCCCGATACCGATTTCGATGATTATGATGTAGCGGCCGGTTATAAATATGACCACCCGACCCTGCTCGGATTCAGTCTGACTCACCTGAGCGGTACCGGTATCCCGGATTTGGGGGATTTCCTCTTTATGCCGGGTGTAGGCGAGATCAAATTTGAATCGGGAACTCACGAAGATCCCGATGCAGGTTATCGGTCACGCTTTTCGCATGACCGCGAATGGGCTTCACCGAACTACTATGGGGTCGATCTGCTCGACTACGGTACCAAAGCTGAAATGACCTCGGGTGTACGGGCCGGTATTTTCAAATTTACCTTCCCGCAAAGCGATAGCTCCTTTGTGCTGATTGACCTGCAACATACTCTCTATTGGGATTGTGTATGGGCCAATATCCGTCTGGTGAACGATTCGACCATTGTCGGCTCACGGCTCGTGCACGGTTGGGGACCGGAACGGCATGTCTATTTTGCCGCTACTTTCTCGAAACCGTTCAAAGAGGTGGGCTTTATGCAGGATGGCGGTCCGGTGATCTACAACACCAAACGGTTCCGCAGCAGTCTCGAAGCATGGGGTAAGGATATCAAGGCCTGGATGACCTTCAATACCACTGAGGGGGAACCGATTTATGTGAAAACTGCGGTTTCTGGAGTCAGTACGGCTGGAGCTCTTGAAAATCTGAAAGAGCTGGATGGCGAAACATTCGAATCTCTCCACAAAAAAGGTGTCGCCTTGTGGAATGAACAGTTGAATAAATTCCATATTGAGGCTTCACAGACCGATAAGGAGACATTCTACACAGCTGTTTATCGTACTTTCCAGCATCCGTTCGTATTTGAGGATGCCGACGGCTCGTTCCGCGGATTGGATCAGAATATTGCCAAATCCGATGGATTCACCAATCTGAGCACCTTCTCGCTGTGGGATACCTATCGGGCCCTGCATCCGCTCTTCTGTCTGGTACAGCCCAAAGTGAATGCCGACATTGCCAACTCGATGCTGGCCCACTACGACAAGAGTGTCGAGCACATGCTGCCGATCTGGTCGTTCTATGGCAATGAGACGTGGTGCATGATCGGTTACCATGCGGTATCGGTATTGGCCGATATGATTGTCAAGGGAATTCCCGGTTTTGATTACGAGCGGGCATTCGAAGCGATGAAGACCACAGCGATGAATCCTCACTATGATTGCCTTCCGGAGTATGATTCCCTCGGTTGGGTGCCGTTCGATCGCGAGAAAGAGTCTGTCTCCAAAACCCTGGAGTATGCCTATGACGATTACTGCATCGCTCAGGCTGCCAAAAAATTGGGGAAAATGGAGGATTACGAATATTTCCTCAACCGTTCGTTGTCTTACCAGAATCTGATCGATCCCGAAACCAAATATATGCGCGGCCGGGATTTCAACGGTCAGTGGCGTACACCGTTCGCTCCGATTGCTTATCAGGGTCCCGGTTCAGTTCATGGCTGGGGTGATATTACTGAAGGATTTACCATGCAGTACACTTGGTATGTGCCTCACGATGTACAGGGATACATCAATGAGGCAGGACGCGAGTTGTTCGAAGCCCGTCTCGATTCGCTTTTTGTGATCGAAATGGATGAGAATATCCCCGGTGCTCACGACATTTGGGGCCGTATCGGTGGCTATTGGCACGGTAATGAGCCTTGTCATCAAGTGACATACTTGTATAACTATCTTAAACGGCCCTGGGAGTGTCAGCGTTGGGTACGTTATGTGATCGACAACTTCTACGGTAATGAACCGGGATCATTGAGCGGAAATGATGATTGCGGGCAGATGTCGGCTTGGTACATTTTCAACTGTATGGGCTTCTACCCGACCGCTCCGTCAAGCAATATCTACAACATCGGTTCACCGGCTCTGGCTGCAGTGACGATGTATCTTGACAACGGCAAACAGGTGAAGGTGACCACCGAAAACTGGTCCAAAGAGAATGTCTATGTTGAAAAGATGTTGCTCAACGGTAAAGAGTACGACAAATCTTACATCACTTACGACGATATTCGCAATGGTGCCGACATTCACTTTGTAATGAGTGCGACCCCGAACAAACAGCGTGCGGTGTCGGATGAAAGCGTTCCGCCTTCGTTGTCCAAAGTGGGTGAGACGTTACGTTACCACAAAAAATAGTAGATTCGGCAGTTAACGGCTAAGAGTTGCTCTGTGCCTCGTTGTTTTTCCATGTATTAGAGCAGCGATTGGGAGCCTCCGGATATGCTGCTAAGAATGATTTGAGTCGGCAGGAGAATTACGCCTGCCGACTTTTTTATGTGATTAGGATTGGTTGACCGAGTTGGGATCGTTTCCGGTCGTTTTGATTGTGTACGTGAATGGGCGTAGAGCGGAGTTGGTGAGCGGTATTTCCTAATTCGGGAAAAGAGTGCCGGAGTGATTTCCGTTGAGGGAATGTGTTCGGATGAGTAGGTGAAGGACTGGAAATTTCAACAGGTGAAATCGTTGCGTTTTTCGGGGATATTTTGCTAATTTTGTGGACATTTGTTTGACGAATTGCAGAGACGTCCAAATAAAAGAATTTTGTACAGATTTACCCGGTTCCTATTGGTGTAGTTTAATAATAAATAGCTAATTCACAGACTAATGGGAAGGAGCGGTTTGAGAAACCTTCGGGAAAATATGTCCTGAGATAGCGTTTCTTAAATTGTATGAATCTCTTTTGTGTCGGGCCTCTGCTGCCATTAATGAATTATGTCCTCATCTTCCGTCTCGTCGTCGCGTTCTCGTAAACGCCGAATTGTTCTGTTTACTCTGTTTGGTGTGGCCGTGGGAGTCAGCGTAACTATCGCTTTGAACCGGGTCTATAGGAAGACCTCGACCAACGAATACTGTATGTCATGCCATGTGCATGAAGATGCAGATAAAAGTTGGCAATACTCTGTCCATCACCACTCGAAAAGTGGTGTGGTGACCGATTGTGCAGCCTGCCATCTTCCACCGAAAGGTATCGCCGCACACTTCTTTACGAAATTGAGGATGGGGGTGAAAGATATTTGGGGCTATCTTACCAAAGATCCGGCAGAGATCGACTGGGAGGCCAAAAGCCAATTAGAGCACGCTCAAACCATTGTATATAACGAGTCTTGTAAGGAGTGCCATCAGGAGCTTTTCCCTTCTCGGATCACTGACGAGGGGCTGAAAGCGCACCTCTATTATGAAAATAACGAAGAACGTCTCGGTCTGCAGTGTATCAGTTGTCACCTTGATGCTGGGCACTATGATCCCAATTATAGCCATGCCCGTATGGAAGGGGTGCCTCAATCTACCCAAACCGGGGAGGTGTTTGCATCCGCTACGCCGATTACCGGTTTCGAAAGTTTTACGGAGCAGATTCCCGGTACGCATGTCTCCTTTAATATGAAGGCGATTCCAGGCGGTTCGTTCCTGATGGGTAGTCCAGAAAATGAGCCCTTCCGACAGGATGATGAGGGACCGGTACGTAAAGTGACGTTGTCGCCCTTCTTTATCGGCGAGGCAGAGGTGACTTGGGATATGTATTGGGCGTTTTATGCAGAAACGATGTCTGAGGGACGTATCCCCCCATCGGAAGTCTTTGCCAACAACAGTTCCGATCCGGCTGTTGATGCGATCAGTGGACCGACTCCCCCGTTCGGTATTCCCGATCAGGGTTGGGGTGGTGGTGACCGGCCGGCTATTACGATGACACACTATGCAGCCGAAACCTTCTGCCAGTGGTTGTCGAAAAAAACAGGCAAACATTATCGTCTGCCGACCGAGGCTGAGTGGGAATACGCTACGCGTGGCGGTACGCAGACTCCTTACTTCTTCCCCGGTGATCCGAAACAGCTGTCAAATGAAGGATTCTGGCGTAAAATCTTTAAAGCCGATACGGCGCAGATTGCCCGTTATGCGGTTTATGCGAACGACAGCAAGAATCGAACGGAAGAGCCGTCAGCAGTTCAGTCCAATCCATACGGTTTGAAAAATACGGTCGGAAACGTCATGGAGTATTGTTCCGATTGGTATGCTCCCGATGCCTATCAACAACTTGAAGACGGAGCTGTCGATCCGAAAGGTCCGGCCAAGGGTACGGAACATGTGGTGCGTGGAGGTTCCTTTAGTGATGACGCTTCGTTGTTACGTTCGGCTGCGCGTTCACATACTCGTCATGATGAATGGCTCAAAACTGATCCGCAACAGCCGAAAAGTATCTGGTGGTATTCAGATATTAAGCCGATCGGTTTCCGCGTAGTGTGTGAATACAATGCAACGGCAGCCGAAACAGCTGCGGATAGTGCACAAAAGGCGACTGTTTCCGGAAAATAGTCATCTGTTTACCCTAGATTTTACCCATTCAATCTGCCTGTTAAGCAGGGGGGGATGCAGCAATCTGTAAGAGATCGCATCCGGTGTTTGATAGGTACATGACGGATATAGAGAATAATGTCAAATAGAGGAATACTTATTCCTAATTGGCAGTACACTTTATGGATGGGACAACAAATTGATTCTAAAGTAATCTGGTTGTTGCTGAATATAAAAAATAGCAATTAAAGGTAAGTCGATCCGGCTTAGAGCAAATTTTATTTACTCTTGTCAGGTAATTAATAATAGTGAAAAAATGCTCAAACAACTGGCTGGTCAAACGGCAATTTATGGTATCAGCAGTATCGTGTCACGTCTGCTGAACTATCTGTTGACCCCTTTCCTGACCCGTATTATGACGACGGGTGAGTATGGGGTAATCACCGATATGTATGCGTTGATCCCCTTTGCTATGGTGGTACTGACCATGGGAATGGAGACCGGATATTTCCGTTTTGCCGGTAAGGCAGAGAACATTCAGGAACGACGTCGGGTCTTCTCAACCACATGGGGTGCTGTCAGTGCGCTGGCTATTCTCTTTGCTGCGGCTGCATTCCTCTTTACACCCGAGTTGTCGCAAGCAATGGGGTATGCCGACTATCCGTCGTATATCCAAATTGTGGCGTTGATTATCGCATTGGATGTGATTACGGCGATACCCTATGCCCGTTTGCGACAAGAGAATAAAGCTAAGCTTTTTGTCGTTCTGCGCACCTTCTCTGTACTGCTGAATGTGGTACTGGTGATCTTTTTATATTCGGCTTTGCCGCACCTGGCAGCTAATGGTGGTTGGTGGGCCTCTCTGTATGACCCCGATTATGGTGCCGGGTATTATCTGGTTGCCAATCTGATTACCAGTTTTGTGACCCTGTTGCTGCTCTTCCCCTCCTATCGGGATTGTGTGCCGAAAATCGACTGGAAACTGTTACGAACCATCTTTATCTATTCGTTCCCGTTGTTGGTCAGTGGTGTGGCCGGTGTGGCCAACCAGTTTATTGATCGCCAAATGATCAAATACCTGATGCCTGCTGACGAAGCGATGGACGCATTGGGTATCTATGGTGCCGTTGCCAAATTGGGTGTGATTCTGCTGCTGTTTATCCAGATGTATCGTTATGCTGCAGAACCTTTCTTCTTGGCCAATTTCAAAAAAGAGGACTTTCTGCGGGCCAATGCTGAAGCACTGAAATTCTTTACGATTGCTTCGGTGGGGATCTTTTTGCTGATCATGCTCTTTGTCGATCTGTTTGCGCTCTTTGTGGGACCTGCCTTCCGACAAGGTATGTTTATTCTGCCCTTGATTCTGCTGGCCAATATTTTTTCTGGCATGACGCTGAACCTCAATTTTTGGTACAAACAGACTGGCGAAACCCGTTATGCGATTTGGATCACCGGAACGGGATTTGTCTTTACGGCACTGTTGAATATCTGGTTGGTTCCGGCGTTGGGTTATGTGGGTGCGGCCTGGGGACGCTTCGGATGTGAAGCAGTGATGCTCGCTTTGAGCTATTGGCTCAATACCCGGCACTATCCTACTCCGTATGATGTGCGCCGGATCGGTGCATATTTCCTGTTGGGTGGTGTGCTGTACGGTCTCTCCTATTTGACCGGATTGTTGCCTGCCGTGCCGAAATATTTGTTAAATTTGGGCATGTTGGCTGCATTTTTTGTAGTCGCCGTCCGTTGGGAGCATATTGATGTGAAAGGCCTCGTGCGGTCGGTTTTAAGAAGACGCTAATCATGAAAGTAAAAGTAATCAATCGGTCGGCTTACGACCTTCCTCAGTATGAAACCGCACTCGCTGCAGGGCTGGATGTGCGGGCAAATATTACCGAAAGTATCACCTTAGGTCCACTGGAACGTACACTGGTTCCGACAGGCCTTTTTATCGAGTTGCCCGAAGGGTACGAGATGCAGGTGCGTCCACGTAGCGGTTTGGCTGCCAAACATGGCCTCTCGTTGGTTAATGCACCGGGAACGATCGATGCGGATTATCGGGGAGAGATCAAGGTGATTTTGGTTAACTTGTCGAATACCCCCTATGAGTTGAAGCCAGGAGAAAGGGTTGCCCAATTGGTGGTGTCACAGTTCACTCGTGTTGAATGGGAACCGGTCGAGGAGTTGGGTGAGACGGAACGCGGTGCTGGCGGATTTGGCTCTACCGGTGTAAAATAGGAATAGGCTTACGAGCGTTTAATGGGATTCCTCTGCAACTTGTGAATTATACGCAAGAAGGGCATAGTCCAAATGAAAAATCAGAACTGCGGTTTGATTTAGACTGTAAATAAATTAAGTGAGATGTTCTCCATTTTCCTTTTTGTGTTCGCTTTCATTGGAGCTATGTATGAAGCCCTGTTTAAACGGTAGGATCGGTGATTTTTGTGGAAGGACCGATATCAGCCTTGTAATTGTTGTGTGACCGTTTGTCTTAATAACATTGTATAGTCAACAAAATGCAGTTCAAAGATGTGATCGGACAGCAGGAGGTGAAGCAGAAGCTCATCAGTAGCGTGGAACGCGGCCGGGTGAGCCATGCGCAGCTTTTTGTCGGAGACGAGGGTGTTGGCGCGTTGCCGTTGGCGATTGCCTATGCGCAGTACCTGAACTGTCCTCATCGCCATGACGGTGATTCGTGTGGGGTGTGTCCCTCTTGTTATCAGATTGGTCAGTTGGCCCATCCCGATCTGCATTTTGTATTCCCTGTCAATACTCCTAAGGGGAAAAGTTCCTCTGAAAAACCGATCAGCAGTCGTTTTATGCCGCAGTGGCGTGAATTGGTCTCTTCAACTGGAGGCTATTTTAATGAGCAGATGTGGTATGAGGCTCTGGAGATTGACAACAAACAGGGAAATATCAGCACCTTTGAGGCGGATGAGATCATCCGTGCCTTGTCGTTCAAATCGTTTGAATCGGAGTACAAAATTGTGCTGATTTGGCTGCCCGAACGGATGAATATCCCGGCAGCCAATAAATTGCTCAAAATTCTGGAGGAACCATGGGACAAGACGCTCTTTTTGATGGTCAGTCAGTCTCCGGATAAACTGCTTCCGACCATCATCTCCCGAACTCAAGGAATTACTATTCCCGCAATTGAGCAGGCCGATCTGGCGGCATGGTTGATGTCGCATAAAAATCTTACGGAGGCTGATGCCGACAAAGTAGCTCGTCTCTCCCGAGGCAACTTATTGGAGGCAGATCGATGCCTGCAGGCAATCTCTTCCGGTGCCGGAACTGAGGCGTTCGATCTTTTCGTTAAACTGATGCGGCTCAGTTATGAGAATCGGCATATGGAGTTGTTGGAGTGGGCCGAAACTGTGGCTGTAATGGGCCGCGAAGAGCAAAAGAGGTTGATGTCCAACTCGATTCGGCTGATCCGGGATAGTTATATGATGACGGCGGGTGTCCCCGAGATCTCTTATCTGTTTGGAAAAGAGTACGAGTTCTGTAAAAAATTTGCACCGTATGTCAACAACAGCAATGTTGAGCAATTGGTTGCTGAAATGGAGTTGGTAATCCGACAGGTGGGACAGAACGGTAATCCCAAATTGATCTTTCCCCATTTTGCATTGACGGTGAGTAAATTGATCGGTCCGGTGAAGTGATGGCACGTGCGGTATTGCTGACAGGAGGAAATCTGGGAGAGATCGCGCAAACGCTTGCTACGGCTCGTCGTAAACTGATTGATCGGGCCGGTGTGGAGTTGGTTGCTTCAACACTCTATGAATCTGAACCGTGGGGTTTCGATGCCCCTGAACGCTTCCTGAATCAGGTTTTAGTACTGGATACGTCGCTTGATCCCGAGCAACTGCTTGACTGTTGTCAACAGATTGAAATTGAGGGAGGGCGTGTGCGTGCTCAGTCGCAAGCACAGGGTTTAGAGAAAGAGTGTGGATCAGTGGTTTCGGAAAAACAGAATGCTCCTTTGCGCCAATATTGTTCCAGAAGTCTGGATATTGATATTCTTTTCTATGAAGATCAGGTAATCGATACTCCGCGATTGCAGGTGCCCCATCCGTTATTGCATCAGCGTGGATTTGTGTTGCGTCCGTTGGCAGAGGTATTGCCCGATTGGATCCATCCCGTTTTGCATAAAACAGTAAGACAGCTGCTCGATGAACTGAAAGAGTAGAAAGAGCAGTCGGAATACGCTTTGGTGTTGGGATCAGCCCGCTATGTGTTTTGTAAGGGAGAGGAATAGCGGGTTAAAAGCACACTATTTGTCTAAAATGACAATAATACTTGATAGTGTAAACTACTAAATGATGCGGCGAGTCCGAGCATCCGTACGTAAGGACATCGAGCCGAAATCTACCCCCTCCAACAGAACTGCACCAGGATGTTTGCCCACCTCGAAGCTTCCTGCCCAATCAGTGATACCGAGGGCTTCAGCCCCATTTTGTGTAGCCCAGCGGATCCTTTCGTGCAACGGGATCTCCGGTAACAGTTTCATCTCTTCGACCAGTGATAGACTTTCGTTGGAGGCCAGACTATCGGTGCCGAGAGCGATGCGTACCCCTTTATTCATTAGCAGTGTTGCGGGCGGATGCGCCCCTTCAATGTAATCATTCGAGCGGGGGCATACTACCCAGGTGATATCGCCCGGCGCGAAATATGCCTCCATGCGTTCTACAACGGACTCGTCAACAAAAGTGTTGTGGATCAGTAAAATCCGTTTGTTTGAGGGGGTGGAGGCCATGATGCGTTCAGCTGGAGAACCATAATGGGCGAAATCGATGGTTACTCCCATTCGTTGGTTACGGTCGTGTAGGGTTCCACATCCGAAAAAGAGCTCTGTTTCGGCTTTACTCTCCATGAAATGGATCGAAAGCGGATCTCCCCGTTGTGCCAAATCCCGGAATGGGGCATCTTGCAACGAATAGGTAGCATGAGGTGTTGGAGAGCATCTGAGACCGATTTGTGAGGCCTTATCTACAATACAGTCCATGGGTGAAAAATCGGTGCACCGCAGGCCGAAATACTCAATAAAATTGTGGTAATGGATTTTACTTTTAAGTTTGATGTCGAATGTAGAATCCCCGTTGCAAATGTCTCCGACAGCTGTAATTCCCTCCTGGAACATTTTGGTATCCCAATACCGTACAGCCGCTAATCGCTCTTCAGGCGTGGCTTCATGACGGACACGAGCCATGCCGTCAGCAAAGCCCGCAAAACCGCTGTGACGGGCGATTTTGCCCCGTAAATAGGAGAGTTCACTATGGCAATGGGCATTGACCAGTCCCGGGATGAGAATGCCGTTGAAAAATTCAACCCCCTCGCAGGAGTCGATGGTTTCCCGTGTCGTGATCTCAACCACCCGTCCCTCAGCGTCGAACGAGAGTATCGCCGAGCGTAGAAACCCCTGTGGTGTCCAAAGCAAATGGGAGGAAATCTTTCGTAAGGGTGTCATATTGTTGTGAAGGGGGAAGTGGCAGATTATAGAGGAACCGGGCTTGAATGGAGTCACGGATCTGTTCTTGAGTCGGATACCGGATGATGCGTAGAGAGTCAATGGTCACTTTGGTCGTATATTGCTGGTTTTCCCGAAGTGTCGTATAGGCTGGATAAACATTTAACCATTGTGACCCTTTGCCCTCTTTGACAATGAGCGTAGCAGATTCGGCATTTTTGGTTCCTTTGGTATAACTACGATACAGGTAGTCACTTTTTTTACCATCCTGATCCGTAAGACATTGCATATATTGCACATACGGATTTTGGTCTGCAGAATCAATATGGCAGATCCATTCAATTTTGTACTTTCCTGCTTCGACAGGAATTTTGATGGCGGGTGAGTCTTGCGCACGGCTCAGCCGAGAGTAACGTTGAGATTCCAAAGCACTGTACACCTCTTTTTTGTAAAGCTCCGATGCAATACGATTCAAGGTGTCACGGCGTGCGACTGCCTGAAACGTTGGTCTGCCTTTGGCATCCAAGGTGTCGAGAGCGGCCTGTAGAACATCGCTGAATTTTAGACTTTTACGTTTTGTCAGCCCCTCGATGGTGTACATGAAATCTTCAGGCGTGTAACCGTAATGTTCGAAAATCGGCGTATAGACATCCATAGAATCCTTTTCGAAGGCATAGCTTCCATGCATGTCCCAATAGGCGTTGGCCAGATAGAGATCGCCAACAATGGATACCAACGTGGTATCAGGAATGCTTTTGGGCTTATCGCATGAAGTGAATATGGTCAGTATGAGCATCAGACACAAGGCGCCTAAAAGCTTTGGACATGCAATTATGTGGCAGAGTCGTTTCATGGTTAGTCTCTGATTTGGCTGCGAGGAATCATCGACAGCACAGTCAATTTGGAAATCAGGTAACTTACAGCTGTAAATGTTACCACAATAAGTAACAAATCGCTAAGGTGTACTTCGACAGGATAGGTGTCGATTAAGAAGGTTTCGCCTCCGAGCGTGAGAAATCCCCAATGTTGTTGGGCCAAAGAGAGCCCGAGTCCTAAAATCATACCGATTACGGCACCTATACTATAGATCAGCATTCCCTCTGCGACGAAAATCCGGCGTAGCAAAGGAATATCAGCCCCCATGGTTAACAGCGTACGGATGTCTTTACGTTTGTCGATAATGAGCATAACCAGCGATCCGATCAGTGAGAAGGAGGCGACAATCAATACCAATAGGATAATGAAGTAGATTCCCCACTTTTCATACATCATGATGCGGTAAAATTCAGCTTTCTGTTGGTATCGGGTTAGCACCTCGAATTGATCTCCCAAGAGTGCAGCTACGGCAGGACGGACCGATTCAGGTGAATAACCATCGTCAAGCCGGATGGATAAAGAAGAGGCTTTCCCTTTATTATCGAGCAAATTTTGGGCAAAATCGATCGGTACGATCATGTATTTCCCATCTACCTCAGCCTCGAGGGCAAAGACACCAGATGGGAAAAGAAGCCCTTTGCGATAAAGACTTTGGGGCATCATGAGTGAAAATTTGCCGGAGCGCGGAACGTAAATCGCGATCGGATCGTTGAAGGTGGTACGGATGCCGAGTGTATAAGCGATCCCCTGTCCGACACAAGCTTCTGGCAGTTCTCCGAAACGTAGGCGATAGTTCCCCTGAGTGATCAGAGTGTCGATCGGGACCACCTCTGCAAATAGGGAATCTACACCCCGCATAACCCCTATATACTGTCGATCACGATATTCGAACAGAGCATTCTCTTCGAGGCTGAACGACCATTGTGCGACACCCGGAATGGCTCGCAACCGATCTGCAGGAATCGAATCCATGGCAAAGACCTTGCCTTGTGTCGGAGTGACCAGCAGATCGGGGTCGAACGATTTATACATGCTGCGGATCAGCCCCTCGAAGCCATTGAATACCGACAGCAAAATTACCATAGCCGCTACCGGGATAGCCACTGCCAAAGCACTCACACCGGCAATGATGTTGATCACCGAATGTGATTTTTTTGAGAAGAGATATCTCCGTGCGAAGAGCAGTGTGAGACGGGGCATGGTCTATTTTTTGAGCAGTTTTTCGATTTCGCTGATATATTCGAGTGAATCATCCAGATAAAAGGCCAGTTCGGGAACAATACGCAACTGATTGCGGACCCGAACTCCGAGCGCTTTGCGGATCATCCAATTGTTGTCAGCGAGGGTCTGCATGATCTCTTCGTGCCGTTCGAACGGGAAAATGCTTAGGTAGATTTTTGCTAAAGAAAAGTCAGGACTCATTCTGACACGGGTGACTGAGACCATGGTGCCTTTGACTAAAGAGGCTGCCTCCTTGCTAAGAATGTCACTGATGTCGCGCAAAATCTGTCTGCCGATCTTCTGTTGGCGTGTCGATTCAATTTCGTTACTCATCGCTTTGCGAATTTATGTAGATCAATCGACGGTCAGGCCGCGATTGTCCAGCGTTCTTATCAATTAAAAATGGACGTTCAAGTTGATTGACTTATGAATCATCATGTGCGTCCTTATATTATGAGTTTTGCCGTTTTATTATTTATTTCGGTGCTTTTTGTTTTTGTTGCCATGCTGCTTTGTCTCTGGATCGTTTCCTTTCGGCTCTTGCCCATTTTGCTGTGGCGGTTACCGCATTTTGAACAGTTGAGGCAAGTCAGCGTTTAGTGTTCAAAAAGTCCAGAGATGTCAAGCAATATTATTGGGTCGCAATTGGGGAAGTAGTCGGTATCTTAAAGAGTGATGTGTGCGATAATCCACATTGCGATTGTGCTGAAATCTGCTCTGTCGCTGAAAATAAAGAGGCAGTTGCAGCGCCCGAGGAGGAGGAACCCTGTTCTTCCTTGTTGGTGGCCTCTGAAGCGGGACGGTTTTCTGTTGATTGCCCCTGTTCACTCTGTGCTGATTGGGTAGATCCTTCCGGGGATTTTTCTGTTTCAGAGGTTGATTCAGCTGGTGTTACTTCTCCTTGGTTATCGGGTTGAGCCAATTCTTTGTTCTCCGCTGGTTCCGAAGTCGAAAGACTGTCCGGTACAGTCAGTGTGTCTATAACCGCCGGACGGGTCAAATAGAGTCTTACTGTTTCGATAGTTGTCGAATCCATAGGAATTCGTCCTGTACTATCTTTAGGCAACGTGTTTAGCAAAACGGTATCGGATGGAGTGCGTCCTTTTTCCAATCTACGATTGATACGGCGTATGGTTGAACGGGCATACTGCTGATCCATGCGTAGTTGAGTCGCTTTGCTGGCTGCAGAACGAATGCCTCCCTTACCCAAACGGTAATAAACAGCGGCAAACACATTAATATTGTCGAGCGGTGAACGGTCGGGGTTGCCTTTGTATTTGGTGGGATTCCGCAAAATATCTCCATATCCGAAGCCATAACGGGCCTCTATTGAAAATTCAACACGGCGCTGTGGCCCAAGCAGGAATGCTAAACCGGCACCACCACAGAGTCCGTAATCAAAACGGTTGTCCCGGTTGAGTTGCATGGTGTAAGTTCCGCTTTCAATAACCCCATTGGTCTTAGATTGGCGGGAGTAGGTCGAATTCAGGTTATAGGAGGCCTGTATGCCGAGGTTGATGAAAAAGCGGGCTCTGCGTTGAAAAAGGTAGAAGTGAGGTTGCCAAATCAAAGGTATCTCGATCGAGTTGATTGTCCGGTGATAACTTTCATCCGATCCAAATGACTCATCGTAATTGAACCCTTTTTGCTTGAACAGCAAGTCGATCTCAATACCCCCTACATATTTGGTTTCACTGTAAAATTTGTAGGAGAGTCCGCCAGCGTACAAACCCCATTCGATGCCGGTCTCTTTAGCAGGCTTGAAACGGGCCATACCGCCTCCCCAGCCTCCCATGACACCAATATAATGTTGTGCCGAGAGACTGTCTGCACAAATCAACAGTAACAGACAGAACAGCAATCGGTATATCTTGATGTTTTTACGCATGGTCTCTTGGTCTCTAACCCCTTCCCGGAGTTGTATCTTGCTAGCTAATATCCATATCCTGTATTACCATACCCCTGGGTTCCATAACCTTGTGTTCCGTACCCTTGGGTGCCATATCCCTGGGTTCCGTACCCTTGGTTATTGTAGCCATTGGGGGTATTGGAATTGTGGTTGTGCATCTCATCCTGATGACGTTTCGCCCACTCTTCCATCATCTTTTGGCGACGAATCGCCTCAAGTCGGTCAATGCGTTGTTGCATTTTTTCCATCGTCACAGGGGCAAACAGATCGTTCATGTCCACGTCGAACGATAATTCCCAATTCTCTTTGGCCATAATGGCCTCTTTCCCGTCCGGACCTACAAAAAGTTCGACCCGTTCAGGTTGGCGTCGCTCCGGTAATGAACCGCCATCCCATTTGCCGTTCTTATTGAGATCTTCAATCACTTTGATCCGGACCTCTGCCGGATTGATATAGCGGAAATAGTGTTCACCGGTAGTAAGATGTGCTCGTTCCTGAAGGGTGTTATCGGTGGGATCCAATAACTGTACAATATATTCGCTGTCCGGATTCTTGCCTTTGATATTGAGAATGATTGTACCGAATTTGTCAGGTGACATAATATCGAACTCGCTGCGTAGCGTGTCGTTTTTCTCCCCATTCATGTTGACGAATGTTTCAGCCGGGATCATGAGTGCATAACGACCTCCCGGTACCCAGTCTGCTTTGAGCCACCATTGACGCAGTTGAATCGTATCCTGTACAAAATGAACAGGGATGCGTTTGGTTTTTCGTGGTTGTTCGTTGTTCGCATTTGACGACGATGTCGTGGTGGAGCGGGAGGTACGGGTGTTCCGTGAAGTGCTCGATGATCCCTCTTCATCGAGAATCTGCTCCAAAACAATTGCGTTGCTGTCCACACTCGAGAGGGGAGCTGTGAAGACAAACTTGATATGCTCTTCCGGATTGACGGAGTTTGCAGGTGTTACATTGACCGCGAAGGGATTCCGTTTGGGAGTATCCTCCTCTTTCTCCTTTTTGCGGGCAGACTGTTTGATTTGGGGTGCTTTCCATCCCAACTTCAGATTGACGGTATCGATTCGCATGCGATAAGCCGTATCTTGTCCATGATAGATGAGACGTCCCTTGAGCGTATCGGGCATCTTTTCGATCTTTGAAAGATCGAACCAAAGTTCCATACTGTCGTGTCGAGGCGTCAAGTATTCCGTTTTGATCAGCGAGGAGTCTATACTGTCGAAACTCAACTCTTCGATTTTGGGGAATGGAGCTGTGAAATAGAGGCTGACCTTATTTTGCAGCGGCCGACTTGAACTGGAATAGGTCTGGCGCTTGTTCGGGGTATCCATGAACATCCGCATTTGAATCTGCGGTTGTGCTTGCAGGTACATGCGCGTCGAATCGAACCAGACGTCAAATGGAGGCATCTGGGCCGGATTATAGGTGCTGTCTAAAAACGCAATGCGATCGACTCCAGGTTCGTATTGCTGGTTACTATTGTTGTCTTCAAAACCATACACCCGATACGCCATCGGTTTCAGGTTTTCCGTGAGGAAAATTCCATTGGGGAATGAGCGCCCTACTGCCAGCGGTTTCGATTTGAAAATGGTGGAGTCCCGTTCCAATGAGTCTGCCTTCGGGTCGAAAAAGAGCAGGAAAACTTTGCCGACCGTATCATTGGTCTCTGCGTCAACTGTGTAGCCAGACATCATCAGTGAATCGATCTCCTTGCCGGTGGAAAAGACGTAACGTAAACCTGTATATGGGTTTCCTTCGTTGTTGTCAGAGACACTCTGTCCGAAATTGAGCGAGTAGGTCTGATCCGGCAACAGTGTGTCTTGGATGTCTATTTGAATGCCTCGTCCTTTTAAAGTGACGCTCGGCGTTTTTTTCATGAACGGTGATGTGTAAAACTCCTTTTGCTGGTCTTTGAGCTGCACATATTCGTTGAATTCGATATAGACCCGTTTCGATTTGAAATCAATGGTTCCATAAGCCGGAGTCATTGTAATCACAACGGGAGGCAACGAATCTTTCGGCCCTCCCTGAGGCATGGTAACCCGTGCACAACGCCACAACCCGGCTGTTGCGAAAAGTCCCACCAAAAAAATATAGATGAAACCTTTGATTAGATGGTAGAATGTACGGTTCATCGTGCCGGATTATTTGCGGAAAACTTGCGAAATCTCTTTACGAGCATCACGCTCCTTGATATACTCCCGTTTGTCGAAACTCTTGCGTCCTTTACCCAAGCCGATTTGGAGCTTGGCCAACCCCCGTTCGTTAATGAACAGTTTGAGACCGACAACGCTCAGCCCTTTGTCTTGCAGGGAACGTTGTAATTTGAGCAACTCTTTGCGATTGAGCAGCAGTTTGCGGTCACGTTTGGGCATGTGGTTGTTGTAGGTCCCCCAGTGATACTCGGAAATGTTCATGCCCCGGACAAACAGCTCGCCATTGTTGAAGTAGCAGTAACAATCCGTTAACGACGCTTTGCCTAGCCGCAACGATTTGATCTCGGTGCCGGTCAATACGATACCTGCAATATAGGTGTCGAGGATTTCAAAGTCGTATGTCGCCCGTTTGTTGCGTATCGATATGTTGCGGTAATCTGACATCTTAAAACCGGAATAAGTCGGTGAATGATCACTCGTTCCGCAAAATTAACAAAATAGATTGAATTGCTACCGCCTCTTACTTGTATTGCGGCCGGTTTTGCCAACGCTTATTCCCCTGTTTATTGTTTTTGCCATTGTTTTTGTTGCCGGTGCGATTGGCAGGGAGATGATTTTTGCGAGTGCGATTGTTGGTTTGAGCTTGTTTGTAGTCGTTACGGGCCGAATTGATCTCCTCTTCAGTTAAAGTGATAACGCCTTGAGACATTTTATGTATGTCATTCAGAATGACATCGTTGGGGAGATATTCTTGGTTGTATTCGAACGCTTTTGCCCGCATGTATTTGGCGATGTTGATGGCAATGGCTTTACGTGCCTGCTCGTCGGGAACATTTTTCAGACCTGCCAACATGTGCTCGATATGCTTCCCGTAGTGTTTGTGGGCAATCTTTTTGTTGGGGTATTCGAGCTTGTCCGGTTTGGGTTGTACAGCGTGGCGGTCGGGCATCGGATAGGGGGAATCGACATCCAGCTTGAAATCCGACATAATTAGCAAATGGTCCCACAGCTTGTGTTTAAAGTCGGTTGCATCCCGCAATACGGGGTTGATGTTGCCCATCACTTCAACCACAACCTGAGCCTGCTCATTACGCAAAGCCCGGTCTTCGATGGTGCAGAGGTAATCCACCATTTGGTGAATATGCCGCCCATATTCGGGAAGCATCAGTTTTTTACGTTCAAAGTTGTAGTTTTTGTCCATAAAAGAAATTTGGGTCCGTTTTTTGTTACGGAATACACGCCCATAACGGGTTTGCAATAGGCAAATAACGTTCTGAAAAGGCTTGTCAGTATTCCAGAAGGGCGATTGGGTATGTCGATTAGGGTTAAAGCTAAAGTCGGTGTCAGAACGAAATAAACCGACTCATTTTGGCGAATAATGGAAAATTATCCGTATCTTGGAATTGAAGTTATATAGGCTTCAACGCTCCAGCGACAAATATATGGCAATTTTTTTAATTGCCCAAATACCCTCGCCGCGATGGGTTGAGCAATTTATATAATCAGTATTAAATATTTTATTTTTAGAGCAATGACAAATGTATTGGTGGTCGATGCGGAACGCGTAATGCGCAGCACACTTAAGGAGAGATTGGAATATGAGGGCTACGTAGTCGATACGGCGCAATCCCGTTCCGAGGCCATGGGAAAACTAGAACGAACAATTTTCGATGTCATACTTTGCGACATGTCTTTGCCTGACAAAGAAGCTTTCGATCTACTTACTACCGTGCACAGTGCCTACCTGGGTTTGCCAGTCATTATGCTCTCCAAAAATAAAGGCCTTGATGCCGCAGTAGATTGTATGCGCCGTGGAGCGTATGACTATATCGAGAAACCGATCGACCTGAACAAACTGTTGAGTTCGATTCGGAATTCTATTCAACAACGAAACCAAAATCGTGCCATACCGTTTTCATCGGTGCGAAAATCGTGCGGTAATACTGTTTCCGGTGATTCTACGGAGAAAAATTGCGCTGCCACAGTTGGTAGCGAAGGGAGTGTGGTTGCTAAAGCTGCTGATGAGTCTGGTCATAGTACTACGATGCCAGCAGAGGATCAGGTTGCTACTGTTCCCAATCGTTTGGTGGCAAGACAGCATGTGCATGTGCAACATGATAGCATGGTCGGATCTTCCAAAGGGATGCTCCGAGTAAAGACCATGATTGATAAAGTGGCGTTGTCAGATGCCAGGGTGTTGATTCTTGGGGCCAACGGTACGGGCAAGGAGTTGGTGGCCCATGCACTTCATGCTCAGAGCGGGCGGGCGTCAGGCCCATTTGTTGAGGTAAACTGTGCTGCGATCCCCTCTGAGTTGATCGAGAGTGAACTGTTCGGCCATGAAAAGGGTGCCTTTACTTCGGCTATTCGTCAGAGAAAAGGAAAGTTTGAACAGGCTGACGGAGGAACACTGTTTCTCGATGAGATCGGTGATATGAGTTTGGCAGCTCAAGCCAAAGTGTTGCATGCCTTGCAGGAACATCAGATCTGCCGTGTTGGGAGTGATAAAGAGATTGAAGTCGATGTGCGGGTGATTGCGGCTACCAACAAAGATTTGCGACAGGAGATTGCCAAAGGGAATTTCCGTGAAGATTTGTATCACCGGTTAAGTGTAATTGTGCTGCGTGTGCCGACCCTTAAAGAGAGGGCAGAGGATATTCCGGAGTTGATTGACTATTTCATTCGGCAGATTTGCGCGGAGTATGGGATAGAACCGAAAGCGATTGCTCCCGAAACGGTTGCAGAATTGTGTGGGATGGATTGGCCTGGTAATGTCCGTGAATTGCGCAATGTCGTTGAGCGTTTGATTATCCTAAGTGAAGAGTCGATTACGCTGCATGATGTGGAACTGTATGCTGCAGCAACCGTTTAATGGGGTGTTCTGATCAATGTTCTATCAAGTTTGAACAATTTTGCGTTGATTCCTCTGCGCATGATCCTCTTAATGTCTTGTTGATGTAAGGTCGTTTTATTGAAATGATTCGTGTTCGCAGAATCTGGTATCCTATTGGACTGGTGTCATGAATTTGGAACACCGACCTCCAACAGTCTATGAAATAGGGCTGATTTTATGTTGTTGTTTGCCTTCTTTTGGTTGATTGAAGGTCTTTCTGTTAGGTTTATTCGATGGTATGTGCCGTGAAAAGGATGTCTCCTGTTCACGGTTTTCTTGTTTGTGATGGGTCGTTATTCTTAAAAATTGGTCCATATTTTCTATCAAAAAGGGTATTTTGGTATTTACGTGTTTGTAATTTATTTTATAAAACTATAATAATATATATTAATAAAATATATTGTTTAATGCCTGGATTACAGTAAAGGATGAAATTATCAAATATATTGATTTATAGTGTTATATGGATAGTGTTGATAGGAGAAAAGATCCTAATGCATAGTCCGAAAAAATGGATGACTCATTCAAATGCCGTACTTGGCGAAGAAGAATTCTCAGAGTTGTACGATGATTTTTACAGATTATGCGGGTCGATTACTGGTAGGGATAACATTGATCTTCATTGTTTGGATTTGGATGCATGTCTTTATCATAATCATATAGGACCCGTTTTCAGCGAAGATAGCATATTGATAATTGTGTTTTAATCCCTATCTTTGAATAGAGGTAACGAATGTTAAATGGAACTACATAGTTATGGCTGTATTCGAAGTTGAAGGCGGAACCGTGTTGCATGGCGAAATCACTCCGCAGGGTGCTAAAAATGAGGCCCTACAAATCCTTTGTGCTACGCTGCTGACTCCTGAGCGGGTGACGGTGCATAATGTGCCCGCCATTGTCGATGTATTGCAGTTGATCGAGCTGTTGGAGAAGATGGGGGTCGTAGTGACTCATCCGGCAGAAGATACCTATACTTTCGAGGCCCGCGAGATAGATTTCGATTATCTGCAAAGCGATGATTATCGGAAACGTGCTGCTCGTTTGCGTGGATCGGTGATGATTATCGGCCCGCTGTTGGCTCGTTTTGGCGAGGGATATATTCCTAAACCGGGTGGAGATAAAATTGGCCGTCGTCGGCTGGATACCCACTTTATTGGATTCCAAAAGTTGGGTGCCAAGTTCAATTTCGATACGGGAACCAACTTTTACAGTGTGGAAGGCCGGCCGTTGCGAGGAAGTTATATGTTGCTCGATGAGGCATCTGTAACCGGAACAGCCAATATCGTGATGGCAGCGGTGATGGCTGAAGGGACAACGACGATTTATAATGCCGCTTGTGAACCCTATGTGCAGCAACTTTGTCGGATGTTGAATCGAATGGGAGCCCGTATTTCAGGTATTGCTTCCAATCTGTTGACCATAGAGGGAGTTAAGGAGCTACATGGGACAGAACATACCTTGTTGCCCGATATGATCGAGGTGGGCAGTTTTATCGGCATGGCTGCCATGACTGCCAGTGAGATTACGATCAAGAACGTTTCATTTGAAAATCTGGGGATCATCCCGGCCCAATTTGCCCGTATGGGTATTCATTTTGAGCAACGGGACGATGATATCTATATTCCACGTCAGGAACACTACGAAATAGAGAGCTTTATTGATGGGTCGATTATGACGATTGCTGATGCAACATGGCCCGGACTGACTCCGGACTTGCTGTCGGTATTTTTGGTAGTGGCAACTCAAGCTAAAGGCGCTGTGTTGATTCACCAAAAGATGTTTGAGAGCCGTTTGTTCTTTGTGGACAAATTGATTGATATGGGGGCGCAGATTATTCTTTGCGATCCGCACCGTGCCACTGTGATCGGACACGACCGTAAAGTGCGATTACGGGCGACCCGGATGACCTCTCCGGATATTCGTGCTGGAGTAGCCCTGTTGATCGCTGCCATGTCGGCCGAAGGACGTTCCATCATTCAGAATGTCGAACAGATCGATCGCGGTTATCAAAACATAGATGGCCGTCTCAATGCACTCGGTGCTAAAATCAAACGTTTGGACAATTGTTAATCGTCATAAACCTGGATTTGCCGAACTGTCGTTTTAGACTGCGAGGTTTTGAAGGGTAAGAGATAGATTGAGTTTTTGTAAATAACGAGGGTCTGCATTCAGTATGCGGGTCCTCGTTTTGTGTTTATAGTAGCGATATGACCATTGTAAACCTGTGTAAATGAAAGACCGGCCTGTATTCAGGCCGGTCTTTCTGATTATTTTCAAATGGTCTGTTATTCGTCTTTATCAGTATCTGCGTATGCTTTGAGCAGTTTCTCTTGAACATCGGATGGAACCTGTTCGTACGACGAGAATTTCATGGAGTATGTCGCACGGCCATTGGTCAACGAATTCAAGGTGGTTGAATAACGGTACATCTCAGCCAGCGGAACACGGGCAACAAGACGTTCAAAGCCTTTCTCGCTGCTCATACCCTCGATCATGGCCCGACGGTTTTGCAAGTCGCTCATCACATCACCCATCTTGTCTGACGGGACGAGAATTTCAACACTGTAAATAGGCTCCATGATTTTCGGACCTGCTTTGCGGAATGCCTCTTTGAAGGCGTTACGACCGGCCAGTTTGAACGAAAGCTCATTGGAATCTACCGGGTGCATTTTACCGTCGTAAACGACTACGCGTAGATCTCGAGCATACGATCCGGTCAACGGACCCTCCTCCATCTTCTCCATGATACCTTTGAGGA
>ERZ773148.1021-NODE-1021-length-23751-cov-5.333179_pt1 | contig 23751 bp, 18 predicted proteins | sample MGYA00580846_ERZ773148 | MGnify/ENA primary metagenome ERZ773148 (study PRJEB29015, sample SAMEA2737879) | human gut metagenome | biome: human gut; feature: human-associated habitat; material: faeces | place: China | collected 2012 ... | reverse complement strand
TGTTATCTAACATGGCTTGTTCTTTGATCAAGCACAAAAGAATCACTACGACTGTTGCAAAGGCTAAAGCTTTGAAGAAGTTTGTTGAGCCTTTGATTACTAAGTCTAAAGAAGATACTACGAACTCTCGTCGTGTTGTATTTAGCAACTTGCAAGATAAGATTGCAGTAACAGAGTTGTTCAAAGAAATCTCTGTTAAGATTGCTGATCGTCCGGGTGGTTATACTCGTATTATCAAGACTGGTAACCGTTTGGGTGACAACGCAGAAATGTGCTTTATTGAGTTGGTTGACTACAATGAAAACATGGCTAAGGAAAAAGTTGCTAAGAAAGCTACTCGTACTCGTCGTTCGAAGAAAGCTGCTGAAGCTGCTCCTGCTGCTGTTGAAGCTCCTGCAACTGAAGCTCCTAAGGCTGAAGAACCAAAAGCTGAATCGGCTGAATAATTTTACAGTTATTCTTATAGATATAAAAAAGGCTACCTTCAAAGGTAGCCTTTTTTGTTTGTCTGCCGTTTATTAATACTAAGATACATTAAAATATATCCTAATTAAACTTTTCATAGAGAGAATCTGTTATATTTGCAGGTGAATATGGCAAAATTTGTAAAGGTAATATTGTTTCTGTTGCTGACAGTTGCTTTTCATAGCATAGCAGGCAATGTCTCTACCGAAAAAATGGTGGATAAGCAGGGGTGTGATATTACATATGCTATGGGGCAGCGTGGGGAAATCTGTGCACCCGATCTTCCGGGTAAGCCTGTGGCTGAATTGACCAATTTGCAGAGCCATCAAATATCTGTGACACGTATTCAACGTGTACAGCTTGGAGAATATTTCTTTTCTTTAAAGAATGCGCTACAAGGTTGTGCTGATCGTGAGAGCTCACTATCACAACACTGGGGGCGGATTTATGATACAACAACTTCCTATTATTGCCAGCCATCGAGTGAATACTATGTATACACCTTGAGGCGTATAATTATTTAGCAGTATATTTATTGGTATTGTTTATTTTGTGGTTACTGGTATCTTCTGTATACTGGTGATACTACTTCTTTTTATCTTTATATTTTTACTAATAAATTAAACTTTAAATATTATGGCAACTACTCAAACGATTGATGCTACTATATTCGCATCTACACACCCCGATATCGCTAAACGCATAAGTGTTTCAGGAGTTTTAATCTCTTCTGTTATGTTATTGATTGGTATTTTAGCTTTTGCTTCAACATTCGAATTGGATGACAAGTCTTCTACAACCAGTATGGCTTTGATGGTTTTGGGGACAGGTTTATTTCTTATGGGAATTTTCCGTCTTTTCTGGAAATCAAAGGAGGTTGTTTATTTACCAACAAAAAGTGTGGCTAAAGAGCATAGTGTATTCTTTGATTTGAAGCATATGGATGCTTTGAAAAATCTTGTAAATTCGGGTTCATTCTCCGCTGATTCGAAAATAAAAAGCGAGGCTAGTGGTAATATACGTATGGATGTGATACTTTCTGCTGATAAAAAGTTTGCAGCTGTACAGTTATTCCAATTTGTACCTTACACGTATCAGCCAATAACATCGGTGCAGTATTTCACTAATGAAAAAGCTTCTGCGATAGTCGCTTTTTTGTCGAAAAGTAAAATACAATAAGTATATATCTATAACACCTGTTTGACTTTGTTTTTTCCGACACATTAAAACTATGCAGTTTGAAACTTTATATTGAGTTTGCTGCTACTAAATAAAACAGGTTTTAGATGTTACTGTAAAAGATAACTTTGATTTTCATACGAAGATGGGGATTAGTCGTTAATGACGGCGATCCCCATTTTTTTCATTAAGAAGCAGGCGTTCATGTTTTGAGCAACTCCGTTTCTCATTTGATATGAGAAGGTGAGTTCATTGTTGGTAATGTCGGCTTCGAAACAGTAATTTCGGATATTTTGTGGGAAGGACTCTATTAAAGTCCCTAATAACAAGTCATGGGTGGCGATGATACCGTTGGCGTTCATGTGCATGAATTGTTTGATAAGGGCGAAAGAGCCTTTCTGTTTGTCCATGGAGTTGGTGCCTTTCAGTATTTCATCAAGGATGATGAAAAGCTCTTCCCCGGCTTCAAGTTTGTCTATGATTAATTTAAGTCGCTTGAGTTCTGCAAAGAAATAAGATTCGTTGTTAGCTAGGGAATCACTGGTTCGAAGGCTGGTAACGAGACGGGCCGGATATATTTTCATTTGCTTTGCCCAAACGGGAGCTCCTATACATGCCAGTAGATAGTTTACTCCTACAGTACGTAAATAAGTACTCTTGCCTGCCATATTGGCGCCTGTGATTATAATAAAGAAAGGACGTTTTTCAATGTCTATTCCGTTACGCACACATTGGTTGCGATCCATTAGGGGATGCCCCAAGGCTTCAGCTTGTAGGTGGAAAGATTGAGCAGCGATAGTGGGGTAAATATAATCCGGATGATTATATGCGAATGTTGCCAGGGAACAATAGGCATCTATTTCTCCGATTGTTTCTATCCATCGGGGGAGGTCGGAGGCATGAATCTCTTTCCACTTCTCGATTCGCATCACCTGTCGTAGCTCCCAAAATATCAGTCCGTTGAGTATAGTACTCATGAGCAGATTGCTTCGTTGGTCGAGTGCGTTCATCAGTTTAGAAAGCTGGCGGACTGCTTGAGAAGCGGTTTGATTTTGACTTGTAAGGTCCGCTTTTAACTCTTGCAGTATATGACTGTGCATTTCTTTTTGTTCAGTGAGCAGAATTTGGTCAGCGTATGTCGAAAGAACCTGCAGCTTTTCTCCGTAGGTTGTTTGCAGTTTAGTGATTCCTTTAGAGAAAATAGTACTGAATAATACAAAGCTGACAAATACTCCTCCTGCAATGTTAGCCGAGATAATGCCTAAAATGGCTAGACTTATACATAAGAAATTAATGACGGTAACCGCTATTGGGAGGATACGCAGGAGCGTACGTTTTCGATAATAACTCGGACTGGCTGCCCATTCTTTGATTTCGGTGGTATCGGCAGGTTTTCCTTTATAGAGTAATCCGAGTAAGCGGATTTGTTGGCGATATTCCAAATCGGTGGAGAGTTCCCGGATGGCTTCCTGGCGGTGGTCAATAGCTGCTTTATTTTCCAGATGTGCATTGAACCAGTTTGCGAGATGTTGCTTGCCGATAGGGGTTGCGGTGCGGTTGATGTATTGGAAGAGAGAGTGTTCGCCAAATACATCCAGATCAAGAGTGTAGAGGTGAGACGGGTTAATGAATTCTTTTCCATCGTCAAAATCGGAAAAATCATATTGTATGGCACGTAGTTCCTGCTCGTTGATTTCTATTTTCTTTTTCAGAAAGTCTTTTCGGTAGAACCAGAAATTATGGCGTTTTACTAACCAAATGAATAAGATAAAGGGTAGGACAGCGAATGCAGAGAGGCATAGCCAACCGTCAGACCAAAAAATAATGGCATTTGCTACGGCTCCTACGAATAAGATAAGTCGAAGAAGACTTATATAATAGATACGTTTTCGTGCATTCTGTAACTCCAGTTCTGTTTTCTGAATGATTTGCTGATATGTGGTAATGATCTGTTCTAGTTTTTCCATGACAAATTTAAATCTTTTGCGCAAAGGTAATATAATTCATAACGGTCGGGATAGGAGCTTGTTTTTGTCAAGAGTAGATTTACTGTTTATTAACGGAAGTAGGAAGATGTGTGGGCTTGGATTATAACTCGTCTTGATAATGTTGTTGTTAGCTGGAAGAAATTTTCAATATTTCTTTTCTCATTCTTGCATTTATCCGCTAAAATTTATAACTTTCCACTCGAAAAGGCGTTAGACAGGAAAGGAGGATGCTTATGAAGAAAGGATGTATCTTATGTTTGCTGATAAGCGTGATTAGCCTTCCGTTAATTGCGCAGAATATTATTTATTCCAACCTGAAAGAGTTGCTGACTCAACATGGCGATACCACTGCTGTGTTGCGTGTAGAAAAACGTTCCAGAAATCAGATTGTATTAACAGGAGGGGCTGATTACCGGATAACGGCCGGTGATGACGAGTCGATGTGCCGGCGTTTGAAGAAGCGTTGTTTTGCTGTGCGTGACGAAAAAGGAAATTTATATTTGAACTGTCGTAAGTTGCGCTATAAGAAATTGCGTTTTGGAGCATGGTATGCTCCTGCCGTTCAGTTAGGCAAAAACATCTATTTTTGTGCGATGCCTTTAGGATCAGTCATCGGAGGCAACTTTGTGGAAGAAGATGATGTAAAACTAGGAGGAAATATAGGCGATGCTCTTGCCGCTTCAAGTCTGGTTACAAAACGTGTTTGCTATGAATTGAATGGTGAAACGGGAAAAGTCGACTTTCTGGGGAAAGATAGAATGCTGCAATTATTGAAGAATTATCCGGAACTGAAACAAGCATATTTGAAAGATGATAGTCAGGAGGCAAAGCATACTTTTAAATATCTGTTAGAGTTGCAGAATAAACAAAAGAAATAATTCCATTAATTGCGGTTGGTATCGTATAAAAAGCCCTATCAATAATACAATCATCTATATAATGATATTATTGAGATGCGGGTTACGCTAGTTATACAAATTCCACCGATTTCATAGCGTTGATTTTAGAAAGGGCTGCTATTTGCTTTACTAAAGATTCTCTTTTATTTTAATGAAAGGTTTTTTACCAACGATCCTTCCATTCATTTTAATGAAAAGTCTATTTTTAGCTTTAGTGAAGCTCCGCCATTCGTTTTAATGATAGTTTTGCTATTTACCGTAATGCCCCCTGCTATCTACTTTAATGAAAGGTCTATCTATCTGTTTTGACAAAACGGTTTGTATTCGTGCCTGTATAAAAGCATAAGAGAGTTTTGACATCGCTTGTGTCTTGTTCTTCTATCAAACTGTAAATGTAATAATACCTTTCTGATAATAAATCTGTCAAATCTCTTGTCTTTTATCTTCTTTTTTTCTATCTTGCGAAGAGTTATAAGACTGTATTGCTTACAGTTTGTAATCCTTAATTCTGTTTATTATGAGAATAACTCTTGGCAACACACTACCTCCTTATCCGGATTTTGTAGAAGGTATCCGGAGAGCTCCCGACCGTGGTTATACACTTACCCCGGCGCAGACAATCACTGCATTAAAAAACGCTTTGCGTTATATTCCTACCGAGTGGCACGAACAATTGGCTCCTGAATTGATGGAAGAGCTACGCACTCGCGGGCGGATTTACGGATACCGTTTCCGTCCTGCCGGCGACCTGAAAGCCAAACCGATTGACGAATATCGGGGACAATGCATTGAAGGCAAAGCTTTTCAGGTAATGATTGACAATAACCTTTGCTTCGATATAGCATTATATCCCTACGAACTAGTCACTTACGGTGAAACCGGACAAGTCTGCCAAAACTGGATGCAATATCGACTGATAAAACAATACCTCGAAGAACTTACCCAAGAACAGACGCTGGTTATTGAGTCCGGACATCCATTAGGGCTTTTCCGCTCCCGTCCCGATGCTCCCCGCGTTATAATAACCAATTCGATGATGATCGGGCAATTCGACAATCAACATGATTGGCATATTGCTGCCCAGATGGGAGTTGCCAATTACGGACAAATGACCGCTGGCGGCTGGATGTATATCGGTCCTCAAGGAATTGTGCATGGCACTTTCAATACCCTCCTCAATGCCGGGCGATTGAAACTGGGGATTTCCCAAGATCAGGATCTGCGGGGACATTTATTTGTATCTTCCGGCTTGGGAGGAATGAGCGGCGCACAACCCAAAGCGGCGGAGATAGCAGGAGCAGTCTCCATTATAGCCGAAGTAGATAGTTCGCGTATTGAAACCCGCCACCGCCAGGGATGGGTGGGACACGTGACTGCGGATATAGCCGAAGCATACCGGATGGCATCTCAAGCAATGCAACATCGTGAACCCTGCTCGATAGCCTATCACGGCAATGTCGTAGATCTGCTCGAATATGCCGAACGCGAAAGAATTCCTATTGAATTATTATCCGATCAAACCTCCTGTCATGCCGTTTACGAAGGCGGTTACTGCCCTGCCGGACTAACTTTTGAAGAACGCACACGCCTTCTTCACGAATCTCCGGAACAATTCCGTCACTTGGTAGATATATCCTTGCATCGTCATTTCGAAGTTATCAAGAAACTCGTAGCCCGCGGAACCTATTTCTTTGATTATGGAAACTCCTTCATGAAAGCCATATACGATGCCGGAGTAAAAGAAATCTCCCGTAATGGTGTTGATGAAAAGGACGGATTTATCTGGCCAAGCTATGTTGAAGATATTATGGGACCCCAACTCTTTGATTATGGCTACGGTCCGTTCAGATGGGTTTGCTTGAGTGGCAAACACGAAGATCTGATAAAAACAGACCATGCGGCTATGGAATGTATCGACGTCAATCGGCGCGGTCAGGATCTTGACAATTACAACTGGATACGGGATGCAGAAAAGAATCAGCTCGTGGTGGGTACACAGGCACGTATTCTGTATCAGGATGCAGTCGGGAGAATGAACATAGCCCTCCGTTTCAATGAGATGGTCCGCCGGGGCGAAGTAGGTCCTATCATGCTGGGGAGAGACCACCACGACGTAAGCGGAACGGATTCCCCTTTCCGGGAGACATCGAATATCAAAGACGGAAGCAATGTGATGGCAGATATGGCTGTGCAATGCTTTGCCGGAAATTGTGCCCGTGGGATGAGTCTGGTAGCCTTGCATAATGGAGGTGGAGTCGGTATCGGCAAAGCAATCAATGGCGGTTTTGGTATGGTATGCGACGGTAGCGAACGGGTAGATGAAATACTCCGTTCGGCAATGCTTTGGGATGTGATGGGCGGAGTAGCTCGTCGCTCATGGGCGCGTAATCCGCATGCGATGGAGACAAGCGAAGCATTTAATGACTCCCATGCAAGAGACTATCAGATAACAATGCCGTATGTAGCGGACGAAGAACTTATAAAGAAGATAGTCCCATATATTGTGGGAAAATAGTATCACATATTATGGGAATTTATTCTCTTAATATGAGAGAATAAATTCCCATAATATATGGAACTGTTTAAACATGTAGCTGTTTAGTATAAACCATGCGGTTATTCGGTATGAAACTCGTGTGAACCGTGCCTGATTATATAAGGACTATTGGTAAAGAGCACTTGTTTAATGTAAAACATATAGTTATCCAGTTGAATATAACCTCTATAATAATAGATATTTGATATGAGTTGGAATAAAATTATTGAATGCGTCCCCAATTTTAGTGAGGGACGTGATTTAGAGAAAATAGATCAGATAGTAGCCCCTTTTCGTATTAAGGCCGGGGTAAAACTGCTTGATTACAGTAATGATGAAGATCATAACCGTCTGGTTGTAACCCTTGTCGGCGAGCCGGAAGCTCTGTACGAAGCAATCGTTGAAGCCGTCGGTGTCGCTGTCCGTTTGATAGACCTGAATCAGCATACCGGGCAACATCCCCGTATGGGAGCAGTCGATGTCATCCCTTTCATCCCGATTAAGAATACCAGTATGGAAGAAGCCATCGAACTATCCAAGAAAGTAGCCGCAAAAGTAGCCGAGATCTATCATCTTCCTGTCTTCCTGTATGAGAAGTCCGCAACTTCACCGCATCGGGAAAATCTCGCTTCCGTTCGTAAAGGAGAATTTGAAGGCATGGCCGAAAAAATCAAACTACCCGAATGGCAACCAGATTTCGGACCTGCCGAACGTCACCCAACCGCAGGTACAGTCGCCATCGGAGCCCGTATGCCGCTCGTTGCCTACAATATCAATCTTAGTACGGACAATCTGGAAATAGCTACCAAGATAGCAAAGAATATCCGCCATATCAACGGAGGGCTCCGTTATGTGAAAGCAATGGGAGTGGAGCTAAAGGAGAGAAACATCACCCAGGTATCCATAAACATGACCGACTATACCCGTACTGCCCTTTACCGCGCCTTCGAACTGGTACGTATCGAAGCCCGCCGCTATGGTGTTACGATTGTCGGTAGTGAAATCATTGGCCTCGTACCGATGGAAGCCCTGATTGATACAGCTTCCTACTATCTCGGACTCGAAAACTTTTCCATGCAGCAAGTTCTGGAAGCCCGTATCATGGAATAGCCGGTAAAGAAATATGTTAGCGAATATTCAATCCAAATCAGAACGGATGTTTTACAGGAGAACCTGCCTGATAAAAAACAACGGATCAAGAAGCAGGATGAATGAAACAAGAATAAACAAAGATAATTCGGATAATTTATGAGTGAAAACCTAATCATATTCAATGCCCGTATCGTAACCCCCATCGGCTTTTCCGCCCGTAAAGGAGAAGAAATGTCCCAACTGCAAGTCATAGAAAACGGAACCGTGGAAGTCACCAAAGGAATCATCACCTACGTTGGTGAGAACCGTGGCGAGGACCGCGATGGTTACTACCAACACTACTGGCATTATAACGCTCGCGGACACTGCCTCTTGCCCGGCTTCGTCGATTCCCATACCCATTTTGTGTTTGGCGGAGAACGTTCCGAAGAATTCTCCTGGCGTCTGAATGGCGAAAGCTATATGTCGATTATGGAGCGGGGAGGCGGAATCGCAAGCACCGTAAAAGCCACCCGACAAATGAACTTCCTGAAACTCCGTTCAGCAGCCGAAGGCTTCCTGAAAAGAATGAGCACAATGGGCGTGACCACCGTAGAAGGTAAAAGCGGCTACGGGCTGGATCGGGAAACCGAACTATTGCAGCTAAAGATAATGCGTAGCCTGAACAACACCGAGCATAAACGTGTCGATATAGTCTCCACCTTCCTCGGTGCCCATGCCCTTCCCGAAGAATATGCAGGAAGAAGCGACGAATACATCGACTTCCTGATTCGTGAAATGCTTCCTCTTGTCCGTGCCGATGAACTGGCAGAGTGTTGCGATGTCTTTTGCGAGCAAGGCGTTTTCTCTATTGAACAGTCCCGACGCCTGCTTCAGGCAGCCAAAGAACACGGCTTCCTGTTGAAACTCCATGCTGACGAAATCGTCTCCCTCGGTGGAGCTGAACTGGCAGCCGAACTGGGAGCACTGTCTGCCGACCACCTCCTGCACGCTTCTGATGTTGGCATCCGTGCAATGGCCGATGCCGGAGTAGTAGCCACCCTGTTACCTTTGACAGCTTTTGCTCTGAAAGAACCCTACGCACGCGGTCGTGAAATGATTGACTCCGGCTGTGCGGTAGCACTTGCCACCGACCTGAATCCCGGCAGTTGTTTCTCCGGTTCTATCCCGCTGACCATTGCTCTGGCCTGCATCTATATGAAAATGAGTATCGAAGAAACCATCACCGCCCTGACCCTGAACGGAGCTGCCGCCCTTCAGCGAGCCGACCGGATCGGAAGCATCGAAGTAGGCAAACAAGGCGATTTTATCGTTCTCAATTCCGACAACTATCATATTCTACCTTATTATATAGGCATGAACTGTGTAATCATGACTATTAAAGGCGGTATGCTGTATCCCGTTGCTTAATAGTTGACCCAATTAATCACTTAAAACAAAATACCATGTTAGCAGATTTAACCGTAAAAGATTTCTTAGATAAAGTAGCTTGCAGTGACCCTGTACCCGGTGGAGGTAGTATTGCCGCTTTGGATGGAGCGCTAGCTTCCGCCCTTTCTACAATGGTAGCACGGCTCACCGTAGGAAAAAAGGGATACGAAGCCAGTGAAGAAGTAATGCAGCACGCACAAACAATCACCCTCCGTTTGCTGGACGAATTTATTGCACTTATCGATAAAGATTCCGCTGCCTACAACGAAGTCTTTGCCTGCTTCAAACTTCCTAAAACAACCGACGAAGAGAAAGCCGCCCGAAGTGCCGCCATTCAGGAAGCAACCAAACAAGCCGCCCTCGTTCCGTTGGAAGTAGCCCGCAAGGCCCTGGATATGATGTCCGTCATAGCAGATGTTGCCCGCTTGGGCAACCGCAATGCCGTCACAGATGCTTGTGTAGCCATGATGGCCGCCCGTTCCGCCGTATTGGGAGCCTTGCTGAACGTCCGTATCAACCTCGGTTCGCTCAAAGACAGAGATTTTGTCCTCCAACTGCAAACCGAAGCCGATACAATCGAGCAAACCGCCTGCCGGAGAGAAAAAGAATTGTTGGATGCCGTAAATCAAGACCTGCGCGTATGAGTAAGAATGTATATCATATCGGTTCCGGAGCATTGACCTTCGAAATCATCGAACGAATTATCAACGAAAACCTGAAACTGGAACTAGCTCCCGAAGCCAAGTTGCGCATCCAGAAATGTCGCGACTACCTCGATCACAAAATAGCTTCTTCCGAAGAACCGCTGTACGGTATAACAACCGGTTTCGGCTCTTTATGTACCAAAAATATTTCTCCCGACGAACTCGGTACGCTTCAGGAGAACCTGATAAAAAGCCATGCTTGCAGCGTAGGCGAAGAAATCCGCCCCGTCATCATCAAACTGATGATGCTCCTCAAAGCCCACGCTCTCTCATTAGGACATAGCGGAGTACAAGTAATCACCGTACAACGCATCCTCGACTTCTTCAACAATGACGTCATGCCCATCGTCTATGACCGTGGCTCCCTTGGAGCCTCCGGCGACCTTGCACCGCTCGCCAATCTTTTCCTCCCCCTGATTGGTGTCGGCGATGTCTACTATAAAGGGAAAAAGTGCGAAGCCATCAGCGTACTCGACGAATTCGGCTGGGAACCCGTCAAACTAATGAGTAAAGAAGGACTGGCCCTGCTTAACGGCACCCAATTTATGAGCGCCAACGGTGTATTCGCTATGCTCAAAGCCTTCCGCCTCTCAAAAAAAGCCGACCTCATAGCCGCCCTTTCCCTCGAAGCCTTTGATGGTCGTATCGACCCGTTTATGGACTGCATCCAGCAAATCCGCCCCCATCAGGGACAAATCGAGACAGGCGAAGCCTTCCGCAAACTATTGGCCGGCAGCGAACTTATCGAACGTCACAAAGAACACGTTCAAGATCCCTACTCCTTCCGTTGCATCCCGCAAGTACACGGTGCCACGAAAGACGCCATCCGCTACGTTGCCTCCGTATTGCTGACCGAAATCAATTCCGTCACGGACAACCCCACCATCTTCCCCGATGAAGACCGGATCATCTCCGGCGGAAACTTCCACGGGCAACCGCTTGCCATCTCTTATGACTTCCTTGCCATCGCTTTGGCCGAATTGGGAAATATCTCCGAACGCCGTGTCTCCCAACTGATTATGGGACTCCGCGGACTACCTGAATTCCTGGTTGCCAACCCCGGTCTGAACTCCGGCTTTATGATTCCGCAATATGCCGCCGCTTCGATGGTCAGCCAGAATAAAATGTACTGCTATGCGGCTTCGAGCGACTCCATCGTCTCCTCCAACGGACAGGAAGACCACGTAAGCATGGGCGCCAACGCCGCTACCAAACTCTATAAAGTGATGGACAACCTGGAACATATCCTTGCCATCGAACTGATGAATGCTGCACAAGGCATCGACTTCCGTCGTCCGCTGAAAACTTCTCCCGTTCTTGAACGTTTCCTTCATGTCTATCGGAAAGAAGTGCCTTTTGTGAAAGATGATATCGTGATGTACAAGGAGATACATAAAACAGTCGCCTTCCTGAAGAGGACACAGATTGAATACTGACAATAAATTGACCCTTTTTCGCTTTTCGTTAATAATGGTGACTGTTGTTGCCGGGTAAGTGTTGATTCTATCGACATTTATCCGGCATTTGTCGATTATAATCCCTCTGCCGGCGATAAAACTTTACTTCGTATTCCCATCATTCCTACCTTTGCCCTATGTTTGTTCCGTATTTCCTATTAACACTTGTTTTCATTTTACTCTATTGAATGATAATAATTCCCAAATGCATTATAAATAGATGGAAACTTGATTTGTTAATTGAGTTTTCTATATATCTTTGTTCCGTTTTTCCTTTGGAAATGAAAAGAAAACTGCATTTTAATAAAATAGAAAAACGGATGATGGCAGAGCATGGAAAAGACGCTTCCCAACGGGTAGAGTTAAGAGAACGGATCATAACGGCAGCAACAGAAGCTTTTACTTCAAAAGGCATCAAGAGTATTACGATGGACGATATTGCAGCAGCATTAGGAATATCCAAACGTACCCTCTATGAAGTCTTTTCGGATAAAGAATCGTTGTTGAAAGAATGTATACTGAAGGCACAGGCCGACAGAGATAAGTACTTGCAGAAAATCTTTGAACAGTCGCATAATGTGTTAGAGGTAATACTTGCAGTCTTTCAGAAAAGTATTGAGGTGTTCCATCAGACGAATAAACGCTTTTTTGAAGACATCAAGAAATATCCGAAAGTATATGAGATGATGAAGAACCGGCAGGACAGCGATTCGCAGAAAACGATGTCCTTCTTCAAGACGGGAGTAGAGCAGGGCATTTTTCGTCCGGATGTGAACTTCGCTATCGTTAATTTGCTGGTACGAGAGCAGTTTGACGTACTTCTGAATACGGATATCTGCAATGAATATCCTTTCATTGAAGTGTACGAATCCATCATGTTTACTTATATACGCGGCATCTCCACCGAAAAAGGAGCAAAGGTACTGGAAGACTTTATACAAGAATATCGTAAGAACCGCATCGCAGATTAGAGCAAGAGTGAGGTTTTATTGACAAACAAGTAAGATTAAATTAGAAATTCAGTTTATGAACAAGATGAAAAGATTGGCAGGTAAGAAGATTCTTCTGGTAGCTGTGGCACTCTGTGCATTTGGTTTTGCAAAGGCGCAGGACACACAGGCGGAGAAGAATATACTAACCTTAACCTTAGACAAAGCCCTGGAAATTGCATTGGATGAGAATCCGACAATAAAAGTGGCAGAAGAAGAAGTTGCATTAAAGAAAGTTGCCAGCAAAGAAGCCTGGCAAAGTCTGTTGCCGGAGGCTAGTATTGCCGGTTCAGTAGACCATACCATTAAAGCGGCTGAAATGAAACTGAACGATATGTCGTTCAAGATGGGACAAGACGGTTCGAATACCGCCAATGCGGGGTTGAGTATTAACCTGCCACTCTTTGTGCCGGGCGTTTATCGTGCCATGTCGATGACAAAGACGGATATTGAACTGGCAGTAGAGAAGTCACGCGCTTCCAAACTGGATCTCGTGAATCAGGTGAGCAAGGCTTATTATCAGTTGATGCTTGCGCAGGACAGCTATGAAGTGCTTCAAGGCAGTTATAAACTGGCAGAAGATAACTACAATGTGGTGAATGCCAAATATCAGCAGGGAACTGTGAGCGAATATGACAAGATTAGTGCGGAAGTGCAGATGCGCAGTATTAAACCGAACTTGATTTCGGCAGCTAATGCGGTGACTTTGGCTAAGTTGCAGTTGAAAGTCCTAATGGGGATCACAGCCGATGTGGAGATAAAGATTAACGATAGTCTGACCAACTATGAGACGGCCATGTTTGCCAACCAGTTGAGAGAAGAAAATGTAAATCTGGACAACAATACCACCATGAAGCAGTTGGACTTGAACATGAAGTTGCTTGAAAAGAACGTAAAGTCTTTAAAGACAAACTTTATGCCGACTCTTTCAATGAGTTTCTCCTATCAATATCAATCACTGTATAATCCGAATATCAATTTTTTCAATTACAACTGGAGCAACAGTTCCAGCCTGATGTTCAATCTTAGTATACCTTTATATAAGGCAAGTAACTTTACGAAAGTGAAATCCGCCCGTATACAGATGCGCCAGCTCGATTGGAACCGTATTGATACGGAAAGACAATTGAATATGCAGATTGTCAGTTGTCGCAATAACATGAGTGCCAGCACAGAACAGGTAGTCAGCAACAAGGAAAATGTGATGCAGGCAAAGAAAGCGGTAGTGATTGCCGAAAAACGTTATGATGTAGGTAAGGGCACGGTGCTCGAACTGAACAGTTCCCAAGTGTCACTGACACAGGCGCAACTCACCTATAATCAGTCCATATACGATTACCTGGTTGCTAAGGCAGACCTCGATCAGGTTCTGGGAAAAGAATAAAGATAGACAACTAAAAAATTACAATTAAGGAATATGAAAAGAAGTATCCAATTGGTAGCCCTGCTGTTAACTGTGTTTATGGGCTCATGTACAGGTGGAAAAGACAAAGCGGCTGCGGAACATGTGGACGCGAAGCCCATTGTGAAGCTGGCAGACGTAAAAGCCCGTCCCGTAGATCAAATACAAGATTACACAGCAACGGTGGAAGCCGAAGTAAAGAATAATATAGCTCCTTCGTCTCCCGTACGTATCGACCAGATTTTTGTGGAAGTGGGCGACCGCGTATCCAAAGGCCAGAAACTTGTGCAGATGGATGCAGCCAACCTGAAACAGACGAAGCTGCAACTAGATAATCAGGAAATAGAATTCAACCGTATCGACGAATTATATAAAGTGGGCGGTGCGTCCAAATCAGAGTGGGATGCTTCGAAGATGCAACTCGATGTGAAGCAAACCGCTTATAAGAATCTGCTGGAGAATACCTCTTTGCAAAGCCCTATCAATGGTGTGGTCACTGCACGCAACTATGATAATGGCGATATGTACAGCGGTGGAGAACCCGTACTTGTAGTAGAACAGATCACTCCGGTGAAACTCCTGATTAACGTGTCCGAAACCTACTTCACGAAAGTGAAAAAAGGTACTCCTGTCGACGTGAAACTCGATGTATATGGCGATGAAGTATTTACAGGAACCATCAATCTGATTTACCCTACCATAGATGCCACTACCCGTACATTCCAGGTAGAGATCAGACTGGATAATAAAGACCAGCGTGTGCGTCCGGGAATGTTTGCCCGTGCGACATTGAACTTCGGTACAGCAGAAAACGTCGTTGTTCCCGATTTGGCAATCGTTAAGCAGGCAGGTTCCGGCGACCGTTATGTATTCGTTTATAAAGACGGTAAAGTATCTTATAATAAGGTCGAACTGGGTAGACGCATGGGTACGGAGTATGAGTTGAAATCCGGTGTACCGGATAACTCACAGGTGGTAGTTGCCGGACAGTCACGTTTGGTGAACGGTATGGAAGTAGAGGTGGAAGCCTCTTCCCAGCCTTCTTCCAAATAAGAGGTGTTCAGTACCTTTCGCCCGATGCTTTTATTAATTAACCTGATTTCAAAACGATCTTCCGGCTCCCTCTTTTGGGGAGAGGAGCAGGGAGAGGCTTTTAAATAAAATAACATGAGTTTATACGAAGGTGCGGTTAAGAAACCGATTATGACCTCCCTCTGCTTCCTGGCAGTGGTGATTTTTGGTCTTTTCTCTTTGTCCAAGTTACCTATCGACTTGTATCCGGACATTGACACGAATACAATCATGGTAATGACCGCTTATCCCGGAGCAAGTGCTTCGGATATAGAAAATAATGTGACTCGCCCGCTCGAAAATACGTTGAACGCGGTGAGCAACCTGAAACATATTACCTCCCGTTCTTCCGAGAATATGTCATTGATTACATTGGAGTTCGAGTTTGGTAACGATATTGACGTTCTGACCAATGATGTGCGTGATAAACTCGACATGGTAAGTTCGCAGCTTCCCGATGATGTCGAGAATCCGATCATCTTCAAATTTAGTACGGACATGATTCCTATCGTGCTGCTTTCCGTACAGGCCAATGAAAGTCAGTCAGCGCTTTATAAGATATTGGACGACCGTGTGGTAAACCCGCTGGCGCGTATTCCGGGAGTCGGAACCGTGTCTATCAGTGGTGCGCCGCAACGTGAGATTCAGGTATATTGCGACCCCAATAAACTGGAAGCCTATCACCTGACCATCGAAACAATCAGTTCCATCATCGGCGCCGAGAACAAGAACATTCCCGGTGGTAACTTCGATATTGGTAGCGAAACATACGCGTTGCGTGTAGAAGGTGAGTTCGATGATTCCCGACAGTTGGCAGACGTAGTGGTAGGTACGCATAATGGGGCAAATGTCTTTTTGCGTGATGTAGCCCGAATCGTCGATACTGTGGAAGAACGTGCACAGGAAACCTATAACAATGGTGTGCAAGGTGCGATGATTGTTGTTCAGAAGCAGTCGGGAGCCAATTCGGTAGAAATCTCCAAGAAAGTGGCCGACGCATTGCCGAGGCTTCAGAAGAACCTGCCGAGTGACGTGAAGATTGGTGTCATTGTCGATACCTCCGACAACATTTTGAACACCATCGACAGTTTGACGGAAACCGTTGTTTATGCCTTGCTCTTCGTTGTCATCGTCGTGTTCCTTTTCCTGGGACGTTGGCGTGCAACATTGATTATCTGTATCACCATTCCGCTTTCGTTGATTGCCTCGTTCATTTACCTGGCTGTTAGTGGAAATACGATTAATATCATCTCGCTTTCGTCGCTTTCTATCGCTATCGGTATGGTGGTGGATGATGCGATTGTGGTACTTGAAAACGTAACGACCCATATCGAGCGTGGCTCCGATCCGAAACAGGCAGCCGTGCACGGAACAAATGAGGTGGCAATTTCTGTAATCGCTTCTACGCTGACTATGATTGCCGTGTTCTTCCCGTTGACAATGGTAAGCGGTATGTCCGGTGTGCTTTTCAAACAGTTGGGTTGGATGATGTGTGCCATCATGTTTATTTCTACGGTCGCCGCACTATCTTTAACTCCGATGCTCTGTTCCCAGTTGCTTCGTTTGCAGAAGAAACCGTCGAAGATGTTCAAGCTCTTCTTTACTCCGATAGAGAAAGCACTCGACGGGCTCGATACCTGGTATGCGAAGATGCTGAACTGGGCTGTACGTCATCGTCCGATTGTTATTGTGGGATGTATTGCTTTCTTCATTGTCAGTTTGCTGTGTGCAAAGGGCATCGGTACGGAGTTCTTCCCGGCACAGGATAATGCTCGTATTGCTGTACAGTTGGAGCTTCCGATCGGTACACGAAAAGAGATAGCGCAGGAACTTTCGGAGAAATTAACCAACCAATGGCTGACGAAGTATAAAGACATCATGAAAGTCTGCAACTACACCGTTGGTCAGGCTGACTCCGATAATACTTGGGCATCTATGCAGGACAACGGTTCGCATATTATCTCGTTCAACATCAGTTTGGTGGATCCGGGCGATCGTGATATCACTTTGGAAGCAGTCTGTGATGAGATGCGTGAAGATTTGAAAGCCTATCCGGAATTCAGTAAAGCACAGGTAATTCTCGGTGGTAGTAACACGGGTATGTCCGCACAGGCAAGTGCCGACTTTGAGGTTTACGGATATGACATGACAATGACCGATAGCGTAGCAGCCCGTCTGAAACGTGAATTGCTGAAAGTAAAAGGCGTGACCGAGGTAAACATCAGCCGTAGTGACTACCAGCCGGAATATCAAGTAGACTTTGACCGTGAAAAACTGGCAATGCATGGCTTGAATCTTTCAACTGCTGGTAACTATCTGCGTAACCGTGTCAATGGTGCGGTAGCATCTAAATATCGTGAGGACGGAGATGAATATGATATCAAAGTGCGTTATGCGCCTGAATTCCGTACAAGTCTGGAAAGTCTCGAAAATATTCTCATTTACAATGCGCAAGGACAATCCGTTCGTGTGAAAGACGTCGGAAAGGTAGTCGAACGTTTTGCACCTCCTACCATCGAACGTAAAGACCGCGAACGTATCGTGACCGTTTCCGCTGTAATCTCCGGAGCTCCGCTGGGCGACGTAGTGGCTGCCGGAAATAAGGTGATAGATAAAATGGATCTTCCGGGAGAAGTCACCATCCAGATTTCCGGTTCGTACGAAGATCAGCAGGATTCGTTCCGCGATTTGGGTACACTCGGTATCCTGATTGTTATCCTTGTATTTATCGTAATGGCGGCACAGTTCGAATCATTGACTTATCCGTTCATTATCATGTTCTCTCTGCCGTTCGCGTTTAGTGGTGTCTTAATGGCATTGTTCTTCACGGGCAGTACGAATCACTTTCAAACTGGTAGATGACTCTTCCACTTTATCGAAACGGCTGTAAGATCCTGTGAGATTCAGATTCAGTTTAAACCATTTGTTCAGCTGATGAGTAAATTTTGCCCTTAGGTTGGTTTGCTGGAATCCGCTGGTACGGATGATACCTTGTTGGTCGTTAAATCCCACAGAGGTGAAAAAGGTAGTTTTCTCATTACCTCCCGAGAGATTGATAGATGCCGTAGTAGAGTGTGCTATATCACGTTGAATGAGTCCGAGCCAGTCTGTTTCGGTAATCCGGTCGGGGATAAAGAATGATTTTGTGTCCTTCTTCTGCACATTCCAATTATCTACGGCTGCTTGCATAGTACGAGTATATTCTGCTACATTTGCCATTGGTATATCGTTGGCAATCCATCCAAGGCTGTGGCGTACACTGGCATTTACGCGTGTTTTACTGTTGGTGTTTCCCGATTTTGTGGTGATGATGACAACACCGTTGTTAGCTCGCGAACCATAGATGGCAGCAGCTGAAGCATCTTTCAATACGTCCATGCGTTCGATGTCGTTGGGGTTTAGCATAGGCATTGATTCACTGGGAACTCCATCGACCACATACAATGGGGTGCTGTTACCTGTGATGGATGCAATACCGCGTACCCGTACACTCGGTTGTTCACCGGGGGTACCGCTGGCAGAGGCTACATTTACACCAGGAGTACGACCTTGCACGCCTCCAATTCCGGCCTAGCCCACGCTTTTTTCCGCATTCTCATGTTATCACCGTCTTTTATTTTTCAAACCACTCTAGCAAAGCGGTGCGAACGCCACAATCCCTGATTAAGCGGACAGCTTCATATCCCCGTCTCTTACCCAGCCAATTCTGCGCAGTAGGGAATCAAACACAAGCACCAGTATTGCCGGCGCAATAAAATGCAGACCCAACACTTCCAGCAAAATCTGCCACTGCGGCAATTCTCCTGCCATAGCGGCAAACGCACCAAACTGGCCAACCAGCCCGCTTGTCCCCATGCCAGCGCCAGAAGCCGTATTCGACATTTTTAAAACGCAGGTGGAAACCGGACCCAAAACAGCCCCCGCAAGCGTCGGGGCAATCCAAATCTGCGGATGGCGCATAATATTGCCAAACTGGAGCATAGAAGTTCCAATTCCCTGGGAAACAAGCCCCCCCCAGCCATTTTCTTTGAAGCTGGCAACAGCAAAGCCAATCATCTGAGCGGAACAGCCAACCACAGCAGCTCCGGCGGCAAGCCCGTTTAAATCCAGCATAATACATAGAGCCGCAGAGCTGATAGGCGCTGTGAGGGCCATGCCGACAATCACAGAAACCAAAATACCCATGGGAAACGGGGAAAGCTCCGTGGCATGATTGATAATGCTGCCCAGGCCGTTCATCAGGCCTTGAATACCGGGGCCAACAAGCTGCCCAGCAAGGCTACCGGACACGACTGTGACAATCGGCGTAACAATGATATCCACTTTCGTTTTCCCGCTCACGAGCCTTGCGATCTCCGCACCGAAAACAGCCGCTATGTAAGCCCCCACCGGGCCTCCCGCCTGATAGCCGAACGCGCCGCATACTACGCAGGAAAAAATCACCAAAGGCTTAGCCTTTAGGCCCCAGGCAACCGCAGCGCCAATCGCAGACCCAACAACGGGAGACGATGCAGACGCTACTTGGGAATAAGGCTCCAAAAAAGCCAAAAATGGGATTTGAGACAGCTGTGACAAAATCAACCCGATAATCAGTGAGGAAAACAGCCCCAGCGCCATAGCGCTCATCGCGTCAATAAGATAACGCTGGAACAGTTTCTTTATAATTTCCAAAGCCTTATTTTCTTGATGCTTTTCCATATTCTCTCTCCTCCAAAACAACGATCAAAAAATAAGGCTATGCCGCCGCACAGCCTTTATTTCCCTTTCAACCCAAAATAATCAGCGCCATAAATACGAGATCTTCCTTCCCCGTATTGGCAAGGCCATGCCCACAGCCGTCACCAGTAACAGTACAGTCCCCGGCTTTTACCGGAAGCACTTTTCCGTTATCGTTGTAATCCCCTTGGCCGGAAAGAATAAAATACGTTTCGCTCTCTCCATGATGCTCATGGTAGCCAAGAGAACAGCCCGGCTCAATAGTAACTTTTGCATAAAGGCGGCATTTGCCGTTAAGTTCTTTTTCTCCTAATAAACGTTCAATAATAACGTGCCCTTCGCCGCCGCACATTTTTTCAACAGTTTCTACATTTCTCTGACCGTTTGAAGTCACTGAAACCCCTTCTTCCTTATTTGTTTTTATCATTTTACTACTGTAAAGCACAAAATTCAATTACCATTCCTAGAAACCTATAAAACGAACAAAAAAAAATTGTTTGTGTTCAAATCCATCGTTAAAAACAACCGTATGGATGAAAAGCAACTCTATTGACTCGTCAATCTTTTCTTACGGCGCTCAGCCAATATGCCTGCCGCCACTTAAAATCCGCATAAATCACTGAAAGCCTCAGGATACATGCAGTTTTTATAGAAATTTTAGAGCGGTATTATAAGTTTGATAACACGTATTATAATTTAGCAAGTAGCTCCGCCTTTTTCCATACTGAAATGTAAATGCGGCGGGTGGCTGGCGGACATAAATAAAAAACATGGAAAAAATTGCATTTTTCGGCAATAGATTTTGTCTTCTAAGCAGGAAAGTATTCTTGAAGGACTATGATAGGAAGTTTATCGCTCCACCCGTCCGCCAGATAGAGGACAAATTATGGTTAAACCATTCAATCGGTACAAACTGGGCAATGAAGCACGAGAACATGGAAGATGGTCATGGATAAGATTAAGCTGTAGAAGGTTATTCCCGCCTCAGCACATTGCCCATCGCTCCCGAAAGTATTGAATCGTATAAAATTACACCATTTTTAAGATAATATAATATTGATAGTTTCCTATCTAAAATAACACAGACGTAGAGAACACATGCTCCCTACGTCTTTTTCTTATTAATAGAATCCATAAATCTGGCATCGTCCTGCGAAGTAAAAAGAGTGCCAGAGGAACAAATGATTATCCGGCACTCTTTGCTCTTTTCTTACCGCTTAACTGAAATGCGGCAGGTCTCATAATATTCTTTTAAACTGTATCGAGAGCAGTCTTTTCCTATCCCGCTTTCTTTTATTCCCCCATGCGGCAGATTAAAGGCATAAAAAGGTCCGTTTATACATACAGATCCAAACTGCATCCGTTCCGCCACTTCAAACGCGCGGTCTAAATCATTTGTATACAGGTATCCTGCCAACCCATATTCTGTATCATTTGCAAGCGCGCATATATCATCATTATCCCTATAGGAAATCACCGGTAGAATCGGCCCGAAAATTTCTTCCTGGTAAACCCGCATTTCCCTAGTAATCCCGGAAAGTATTGTAGGTTCAAAATAATAACCATGCAGGCAGTCGGACGGCCTTTCCCCCCCGCAGATCAATTTTGCTCCTTTCTTCAATGCATCCTCGATCAGCTTTTCCATAGAAATAACTGCCTCTGCGGAAATTAACGGACCCATTTGAGGCCGTCTCCCTGTTGATATGTAAGGACTATTTTCTCCGCTTCATTCTGTGCAGCCTGCAAAAATTCATCAATCTGACTTTCATGCACAAAAACACGGTTAGGTGCCACGCATACCTGTCCGCAGTTGTCGAACTTCTGGCAAACTGTCCGGCGCGCCACCTCCGATACAGAAGCGTCTTTTAAAACAATTACCGGAGCGTTCCCCCCAAGTTCAAGCGAATAATGCCGAACCCTATTTGATGACTGCGCCACAATCTCTTTCCCGGTTTGGCTGGAGCCTATTAATGTAATCATCCGTGGAATACCGCTCTGATTCATGGTCTTTGCTACCTCGGCGCTGTCTCCACACAAAATGTTGATTACTCCTGGAGGGAATCCTATTTTTTCTGCGATTTCACCTAACAACAGTGTGGCAAGCGGCGTCAGAGAAGATGGTTTCAGCACACATGTGCAGCCGGACGCCAGGATCGGCCCTAATTTATAGCCCACGTTCAAAAGCGGAAAATTCCATGCCAAGTATCCGACCACCACGCCAATCGGCTTATGGAAGATATAATTTCTGTGCGTATCATCATAATCGCTGATAATTTCTCCATATATACGTTTAGCCTCTTCCATAAAAAAATGGAGACAGTCCAGCAACATCTGAAAATCATACAGTGCGGTTTCCAGAGGTTTTCCGGTTTCTTCAATCAACAGTGAGACGATCCGGTCTTTCTCCTTCTGAAACGCGTCTGCCAACGCTGAAATGTATTTTTCTCGCTCCCCCAAAGAAAGCTCTGACCAATAAGGGAATGCCTTCTGCGCTGCACAAAGCGCTTCTTCTGCCTGGGAAGCGTCCGCTCCCTGATACTCTGCAACAACCTCCTCAGTTGCCGGGTTGATCACCGTCCGCAGCTTTCCTTTGCCCGTCACCAGTTTCCCATTGATATACTGCCAGCATTGCTGCATATCATTATTCCTCCTTTACCATTCTTTTTCCGGTTCTAATTCACCTGATAGCGGCGAATCAATTCTCTATTCACCGAAACACCTAATCCGGGTTCCTCCGGCAGCCCCAACTTTCCATCATAGATATTAAGTGGAATTTCGTTCAATTCCTCCCTGAAAACATTTGGAGTTCTGTCATATTCCAAAAGCACAGGCGCAGGGTTAAGGCTATTGGGATAATCCGGGAGAGAAAAGGCCGCCTGGATTCCGGCCTGCACGGCAACAGCGCTTCCCCAAATATGTGGACAACAGCGGATATTATGGATGGTGGCCAGCATGGCAATATTGGAAAACTCAGAAAGCCCACCAGTCACACAGCAATCCGGCTGAACAATATCAATCCCACGACTGCCCATCAATCGAGCAAAACCATAACGGGTAAACTCCGCCTCTCCTCCTGCTATTGGAATGGCTGTTCCCGCTTTCACTTCCTGATATCCTTCAAGATCCTCTGGCGGGACCGGTTCTTCCAGCCAAGCAATATTGCAGTCTTCTATTTTTCTTGCCAGCCGTAGGGCGTCACATGCATTATATGCATGGTTAGCATCCACCATCAGAAGCCTCTCTTCACCAATTTCCCTCCTGATTTCGCGGACAGTCTGTGCGTCCTCTTCAATCCCGAACCCCACTTTAACTTTCATGCCTCTCCAACCTTGTTCGCAGTACTCGGAAGCTTCCTTCACCAAATCCTTCCGTTTGGTATCCCGGGTGCGATAAAATCCGGTGGCATAAGGGATAATCTCATTTCTTCCAGAGCCCCCCAATAATTGGTAAACGGGCTTTTTTAAAAATTTGCCCAGAATATCCCAAATAGCAAGATCTACAGCGCTGATAGCCTCAATAACAGCGCCTTTTTGGCCATGATCTCTCAGGACATTATATAAAGTTTCCCAGATGATCCGGCGATCGAAGGGATCTTTCCCCAAGACAAGCGGAGCGTAGATCTGTTCTATAATCGCTCGGTTGACAAACGGATTGCCAAAGGCCTCTCCCCATCCAATGATTCCATCGTCTGTAATCATTTCCAACAACAGCATACTTCGGGTATTGTACCATGCTTGAGAATAGCAAAAGCTTTTCTCCCCTAATTTTTGACAAACGATATGCAAATTAATTTTTTCTATTTTCATGCATGATGTCCCCCCG
>ERZ773148.995-NODE-995-length-24044-cov-4.520864_pt1 | contig 24044 bp, 38 predicted proteins | sample MGYA00580846_ERZ773148 | MGnify/ENA primary metagenome ERZ773148 (study PRJEB29015, sample SAMEA2737879) | human gut metagenome | biome: human gut; feature: human-associated habitat; material: faeces | place: China | collected 2012 ... | reverse complement strand
AACCGTTTATGGTATTATCAATATCGAAGATATCATGGTGCCGGATCGATTGTCAGCCAATTGAAAAAAGATAATCTCATGGAAGCTGTAGATATCAAGCAATTAGATACATTCGAGGCGGCAACGCTTTTTGCTCGTACCGAAGGTATTATTCCTGCACCCGAATCATCTCACGCTATTGCCGCAGCAATACAAGAAGCACAGAAAGCTAAAGAATCAGGAGAAAAGAAAACAATATTGTTCAACCTTTCGGGACACGGACTCATCGATATGGCGGCTTATGATCAATATTTCTCAGGAGACCTTATAAATTGCGAAGTAACGGACGAAGATGTAGCAAAAAATCTTGAAGAGATAAAAGACATTATTTAAAATCCTGTCGTAAATTTTCCGACAAAATATTATTAGGTCATTTTTGTGTTTGCTTCCGGTCTTTTTTCCCGTTTTCACTCATCAGATAGCCCGCTATCCTTCTTGTAAAAACAGAAAAATATCCTTGAAAAGAATTCTCAAAACTGACGCGAATAAAATTTAGACCGCCCAGCGTTCCGCATTTCGGAATCGAGTGGTACAAAGAGGGCGGCATCCTGAACGGTGCGCAGATCTTCGGTGCGATGGGCAACAAGCTGCTGGGCGGCGGCGAGGCCGGAAAAGAAGCCGTTCTCCCGCTCTCGGAACTGTGGACGCAGATGCGCTCTATGCTGGCCGACACCCTGCAGGCAGTCAACGCTGGAAACAGCGACGGCAGCCTCGGAAACATGATCGGCACCGGGCTGGGTTTCCTTGCAGACAAGCTGCAGGGCATCTCCGGCACCGGCTACAGCATCACAGCTCTGCTGGATGCTCTGCGGGGCAACCGCCCTCAGCCCGCACCGGCTGGCGGTGGGCAGCCCGGCCCCGATCCCTCCATCATCTACAACCCGACCTACCAGTTCTACGGCGGCACCCCGTCCAAAGAGGATCTGGTCGAGGCGGGCAGAATCTCGCAAGAAGAGTTCAACGAGATGATGGACAAGTGGAAGCGGAACCATGACCGAACAGACTTCTAACAGGAGGGCAGTCGATGGCGATCTACACAACGGTTCAGGGTGACACGTTCGACACCATCGCTCGTGCCACCTACGGCAATGAAACCAAAATACAGGCTCTGATGGAAGCGAGGGAGAACATCCGGCTCCTCGACACAGAGGTCTTCCCCGCAGGGGTTGAAGTCTTTGTGCCGGAGGTTTCGGAGGAAGCATCCTTCGTGGAAGCAGATGACCTGCCCGAATGGAGGCGGTAGCAAGTGGAGCCACGCAAGGCATCCGTCGCACTTTTGTACAACGGCAAAAATGCCACGGCGCAGGTTTCCCCATACCTCGCCTCTTTTACCTACACAGATGTGTCCAGCGGTTCCAGCGACACGATCAGCGTCGAGTTGAACGACCGGGACCGAAAGTGGATCGGGCCATGGCTTCCCCAAACCGGGGACCGTCTGAAGCCAACGATCAGAACACAGAACTGGGACGTGGACAACATCAAAACCTCTTTCCTGTGTGGCGCATTTTGCGTGGATGATTTCTCTTTCAAGGGCAATCCCATCAGAATGTCCTTGGACGGCGTGGCGATTCCGGCCACAAGCAGCTTCAAATCGACCAAGCGTACCCAGACCTACGAGAAAACAAACCTCAAGGAGATCGGGCAAAAGGTCGCGGAGCGGGCCGGGATTGCGCTGTTCTACGAGGCCAAGGAAATGACCATCGAAAAGGTAGAGCAGAACGATCAAGACGATTGTAGTTTCTACAATTCGCTGGTCACAAAATACGGCTTCGCAATGAAGATCTTCAACGACAAGATCGTGATCTTTGACGAGGCCACATACGAACAGAAGCCGACCATCGCAACCCTCACAGAAGAGGACTTCGACCCCAACTGGGCATGGAACACCTCCATCGCCGGGACTTACACCGGGGTCAAGTACGAGTACACCAACTCCAAGAAAAACAAGACCTTCACGGTCGAGGCCGGAGATGGAGACCGCATCCTGACCTGCAACGAGGCCGCAGAAAATTTGACCGAGGCGACCGCCATCGCTCTGGCCGCACTGAACAGCGCGAACAAAGGCACCACGACCCTGAACCTTACGCTCAAGGGAAAATGGTACATTTTCGCAACGGCTTGCGTCCTGATCGTTGGCCTCGGCAAGTTGAGCGGAAAGTATTACGTCGACAAGGCGATTCACACGCTCGGTGGAGACAGCGGATACAAGACCGCCCTGAAACTCCGAAAGGTGGAGAAGCGCATCACCGATGTAAAAACTCAGTCCAGCACGGTCGCGGAGCGGTCCAAAAGCAAAAAATCGTCGTCCTCCAAAAATAGCGAGAGTTCCTCCAGCGGCACTCCAACTAAGGGCGACACCTACGAACTCAAGACCACGAAAAAGGGATACTACACCGCAGCCGAGGCAGCAGCAGGGCAAGTCAAACCCGGAAACCCGTCCGGGGTACGGCGGCCCGGAACCTACTACGTCTTCAACACGTCGCAGGGTATGCTCAACCTCACGACCGCCAAGAGTGTCCCCGGCTCGTGGATAAACCCCAACTAGGAGGTGGTGATCCAGTGGCCGACAGCAATATCCTCCGCATCGGAAAGATCAGCAGCATCAACTACCCGGAGGGCACTGCAAGAATTTCCTACGAGGACAAGGACGGCAGCACCACATCGGAGTTACCGTTCCTCGCATGGGAATACTGGATGCCAAAAATCGGCGATCAGGTTCTCGTGGGTCATCTCTCGAACGGCAGCTGCGCTGGCGTGATCATCGGCCCGGTGTGGCACGGCGACTACCAGCCAGCAGATGGCCGGGAGGGAGTGTACCGCAAGGAATACTCCAACGAGCCGGGCACCGCAAACGAGACCTACGATGCCGGGGCCAAGGCATACAGCCAGACCATAGATGGCACCGCCGAGGTGACCGCCACTGAAAGCTGGACGATTCAGGTCGGCGGCTGCACCATTCAGGCCAACAAGGATGGCACCATGACCATCATGGCCAGCAAGAAGATCACCATCAACGCCCCGGAGGTGGAATTCTTGGAAAAGGTCACGATCAAAAAAGAGACCACCCTCAAAAAGACCTTGCTTGTCGAAAAGCAGATCACCACCCACGATGGAGTTACTGCAACGAACGATGTCAAGGCTGGAACGATCAGCCTGCAGCAGCACAAGCACACTCCGCAGGGCTTGACCAGCCCGACAACGCCACCAATACCCTAAAAGCAGGAGGTATCTGACGTGATAATCGGAAACTGGGGCCTCGGCCTGATTTTCCAGACCTCCGACCGGCGTGTTCTTACGCCGGAGAACCTCAAGCGCACGACCTCCGCAGTGTGGGCCACGCACAGCCGCATGGGGCTGAAAGATCAATCCGAGTTCATCCGCCCCGGCCTCGGACAGATCACATTTGACATCCAACTCAATGCAGAGCTTGGTGTCAGGCCCCGGCTGATGATGGACTACATCAACAACTGCGTCGAGACAGGCGACGTGCAGATGCTGGTCATCGGCTTTCGGAGGGTCGGAAAGCACCGCTGGAAGATCACCAATGCCTCAACCGCCTATGAGGTGGTCTATAGCCGGGGCGAGATCGTCAAGGCAAAGATGACCCTGACGATGGAAGAATATCTTTGATGGGAGGGATACGATGCAGATCTCTGACGTACAAGTCAGCTTCGATGGTGACAGCACCGAGCTGGAGGACATCGCCCGGTGCGTGAGAAACATCATCCTGACCCCTGCGGGCACCTGCCCGCTTTACCGGGATTTCGGAATCAGCTACGATTCCGTATCTCTCCCGGTGCAGGTAGCCATGAACGAAGTGGCACTGGAAATCATGGAGAAAATCGAAAAGTACGAGCCGCGAGTTGACTCCTGCGAGGTAAGCTTCGAGGGCACGGACGAAGTCGCCGTGATGAGCGGCAGCCTGAAAGCAAAGGTGGTGTGTTCTCTTGCCTGATACCCTGCAATCCGTTTTCGACCTCCCGGAGGTCTCGTTCATCGACAACGACACGGTCGATGCGATGATGAACCGCATGGTCTCCAACTTTGAAAAAAAGTACAAGGAGGTCTCCGGGAAGAGCCGCAGCCTTGCACCTGCAGACCCGATGCGCATCCTGATCTACAGCGTCGCTCTGGACCTTTACCAGCTTGAGATGTACACCGACCGGGCTGGCAAGCAGGATCTGCTCAAGTACAGCTACGGTGAATTTCTGGACAACCTCGGCGGCAACCGTGGCGTAATTCGGCAGCAGCCGAAAGCAGCGACCACGACTATCCGCTTCACCCTTTCGGAGCAGAGAGGCTACGCCATCGGCATCCCAGCCGGAACCCGCGTCACCAACGGCGACGGCGTATACTTCGCCACCTCGGAATATGGCGAGGTCGAGGCCGGGAAAGAGAGCGTAGACATTCGGGCCACCTGCACCGTGGAGGGCATCACTGGCAATGGCTATATGCCCGGTCAGATCTCCACCATCGTGGACCCGGTGGCCTATGTGGAGAGCGTCTCCAATGTGACCGAGAGCGGCGGCGGCGCAAACCTCGAAACAGACGAGAGCCTCGCCGAGCGAATCTTCCTCGCCCCAGATTCGGAATCGACAGCCGGGTCTGAGGGGTCTTACATCTACTGGGCAAAGACCTACAGCACCGAGGTGGGTGACGTTGTCCCGTTTTCCCCGGAGCCGTGCAAGGTCGTGATCTACGCCCTGATGAAGGACGGCACTCTTCCCAGCAGCGGATTTCTGAAAGGGCTTCAGGAATCCCTGAACTCCAAGACGATCCGGCCCATCACGGACAACGTCACCTGCTCTGCTCCGGCAGTCCAGACCTTCAACGTCGATGTGACCTACTACATCAACCGCAGCGACATGGCACAGGCGGCCACCATCCAGAACGAGGTGACCGAAGCCGTGAACGCCTACGTCTTGTGGCAGCGCAGCGACATCGGAAAGGACATCAACCCCAGCGAGCTGGAACACCGCATCCGGGCAGCCGGGGCAAAGCGGGCAGTGATCCGCTCCCCGGCATTCACGGTGGTCTCGACCACGGAGGCAGCGCAGCCCGGAACCGTCAACCTCGTATACGGAGGGCTGGAAGATGACTGATCTCTACAACGGCCAGATCACCGACCTGCTCAACAATGCCTACAGGTACGACCCGGAGGTGATCGCTTTCTCCTACGCCATATTGCAGGAGAAGCGGCGCATCATGCAGGAACTGGCCCAGACCCGGACCATGTCCGTCATTGATGACCTGCCGGAGAGTATTCTGGACGTTCTGGCCGTGGAACTCCGCACACCTTACTACGTCGACAGTCTGAGCGTCGATGCCAAGCGGGAAATCATCAAAAAGAGTTTCCTGTGGGCAGCGAGAGCCGGAACCGTGTCAGCGGTCGAGGAATTGATTCAGGCAGTCTTCGGAGAGGGCGATGTGGTCGAGTGGCCGGACTTCACCGAGGAACCGAGGGAGCCTGGCACGTTCGACATTGTGACCAGCGGCCAGTTGACCCCGGATGCCGCCACCTTTTTCACGCGGGTGGTCAAGCGGGTCAAGAACGTCCGCTCCCACATCCGCAGAATCCTGATCGAGCGACACGAGAAGATGCAGATGTACGCTGCAGCCGGGTCTCTTTCGGAACCGCACCGCCCGGTGCTGAACCATCGCAAAGCCATGGCCAGCGGCAGCCTTCAGGAGTTGACGGCAGCAGCCATCGCCGCTGCACCGTCCGCAGCGATCACCAACCACCCGCAGGGCAGAACCGGGAACGCAGATCTCGTGGAGACCTCCGCTGCAGCAATGGCAGCGGCCCCGGCAGCCCATATCTACAACCACACCCCCGCCCGCACCACAGCGGCGCAGGGTGCAGTATTTATCCCCGCTGGCGGCTTTTCGGCTCCCAGCACAAACGTCCTGAACCACGCTGCATCCCGGCAGCGGGGCAACGCAGCAGCGCAGACCGTCACCTCGGCGTTTTTTGTTGAGAGCCGCACCGTTCGCATTCTCAACAATTTCAACAATGTCGAGTTGAAAGCCCTCGCTGCGCAGAGTGCCCCGGCAGCCGCAGCAGCCAGTTCACACACCATCATTCTTTGACAGGAGGTACCACAATGGCCGGAATTTTCAAAGAATCCGTTTTGACGAAAAAGGGCATCGCCCTTCTCGCCAAGGCACAGGCCGGACGCTGCGCCATCAAGCTGACCAAAGCGGCAGCAGGTGACGGCAGCTACACAAGCGGTGAGGATCTCACCACCCGCACCGCCCTCAAGTCGCAGAAGCAGACCTTCCCCCTGACCACGACCACCGTACAGAATGCCACCAACGTCTTTGTGAAGTTCATCATGTCGAACCATCAGGACAGCGGCGACCTGAAGAACGGCTACTACGTCAAGGAGATCGGCATCTTCGCCACCGACCCGGATGAGGGCGAGATCCTCTATGCACTCGCCATCGCAGAAACGGACCAGTGGGACTATATGCCCGCTTTCAACGACCTGCTGCCGTCCACGATCACCATCGACTTCTTGCTGGAGGTCAGCAACGCCACGGACGTCACGATCCAGATGCCGAACAAGCAGTACGCCTATGATGACACCACCGGCAAGAAGTACATCATCGGCATCGACAACGGCCTTATTTATTTTCAGGAGGTAACGGAATAATGGCAGGAGAAAAAGTCTATATCGCCGACAAGGAAACGCTGGACAAGATCTACAATATTCTGGCGGTCGATCCGATCTACGGCTTCATCGAACACATGAACATTCTCAGCCCGACGCAGCGCATCGAGTACATCGGTCTGAACAAGAACTTCACCCCGGTGAGCCGCAACACCAACGGCAGCATCTCCCTGAACGACTGGGCTGGCTTTGAGATTCTGGAAGCCAACAAGCCCTACATGGTCCGTTCGGACGGCACCCCGGACTACCGCCTTCAGGACAACGACTACTCCAAGAAGTACAGCGACGGCTCCGCTTCGGACGTGGCCAACACCTCCTACGACGGCGGCGCATTCAGCTGGCTCCAGAAGATCTACAAGAACGAGACCGTCGTCGGTGATGATCGCATCGTGAAGTTCAGTCTGACCAAGCGGGAGGGTTACGAGCCTGTCGGTTTCATCGACCCGGACAACAAGGAACTGGAGGGCGTATGGCTGCCCATGTTCTACGGCTCCATCGTCGAGGACAAGATGCGCTCCCTGTCCGGCCTCCAGCCCGACTACAACAAGACCACAGCCGCCCAGAAAACCGCCATCGATGCGGTCGGCAACCGTGCCAAGTTCCTCGGCGGCGCAATCGTCGAGACCATCGCGGACCTGCTGCTCATGTTCGGCAAGAACTCCAACATTCAGGACGTGTTCGGATACGGCAACTGCTCCGGCTACGACCAGAGCCTGACCCCGACCATGGGTGTCAAGCAGAACGCCGTGGTTGGCGGTGGCCAGTTCTACGCCACCACCGACCAGAAGAGCCTGAACAAGATCTTCCACTCCATCGTGCTGGGCAGCTACCAGCAGTGGATGCGCGATCCGTACACCCTGCTGGTGAACGGCGACTACAAGGTCAGCAAGAACTACACCTACGACGTGACCGGGGCGACCTACCACAACACCGGCATCGTCCTGCCGACCACCGATCAGGACAAGTGGGAGTACCCCTCCCACTACACCACGGTACCCGGTTTCGGAGCCGTGGCAATCGAGCCGTTCAACGGCAGTACCGTCCTCGGCGGCTGCGACGGCGTTTATTACCATGCCGAAGGCACAAAGGTGGGCCTGCGGTTCGGTCGTTGCTACAATGGCACCGGTACGGGGCCTCGGTGCGTCGGTCTGGACGTTGACGCTGGCAACGCGGACTGGGGCTTCGGCTCGGCCATTCTCCTGTTACCACCTGTAGGCGTGGCGGTGTAAACCGCCCCGCAGGGGGGTCTGGGGGTGCGCTGCAAAGCGCAACTCCCCCAGTGGAGCCTAAATCGCTTATTCATTTTTGAAAAATAAATAAGGGGAGTGCGGCGGCGTCATCTTCGGTGGGCCTACGGTTCGGTAATTGCAACAATGGCACCAATACGGGGCCTCGGTGCATCAATCTGAACAATGACGCTGGCAACGCGAACTGGAACATCGGCTCGGCCTGATTCTATCTGCAATCTACATCCTACGCCAAAGCCGCCGCACTCTGCATTTTATGCACTGCGCCATGATGGGCGCAGCCTACACCGCTGACCGCTGAAATGCGGCTTACTCGCCATAATTGGAAAGATGAGTGGAAATAGGTCCGATACAGGGCACCCGGTAAAGCGGTCGCACCTGCCGGGTGCAGGAGATAGAAGAAAGAATATCTTATAGGCGTACAAGTTGAAAGAGTACAAGTATCTGTATCAAGCAATGCTTTCGGAGAAAACAATCCGCAAGGCATACAAGAACCTTCGGAAAGGCAAAACACGCCGAGCGGAGGTAAAGTATATCGATGCCCATCTGGACGATGAAGTTCAGAAGATGCACGATATGATTTTGAACACCAAACCCGATGGGATAGAAGTCCAGAACCCGAAACTCGGATTCAAGCCCCATAAGCACACCCCGAAGATCATCTACGAACACGGTAAGATTCGGAAGATCTTTGAGCCGGAGATCCACGAACAATGGCTGCACCACATCATCGTGCTGGTGTTGGAGCCGATCATCACCGGCACCGCATACAAGTACAGCTGCGGCAGCTTCCCGAAACGCGGCGCACATTACGCCAAGCGGAGGATTGAAAAGTGGCTCCGTTCAGACCCGAAAGGGACCCGGAACTTCCTGAAAGTTGACATCCGGCATTTTTACGACAGCATCCGGCTGGACGTTTTGATGCGGGAGCTTGCAATCAGGATCAAGGATGAATGGTTTCTCCACGTCATCTGGCTGTGCCTCCGGGAGTTCAAAAAAGGCATCCCGCTGGGGTTCTACATTTCGCAATGGCTGGCCAACTACCTGCTGGAGCCGCTCGACAAGTTGATAACCGAGACCCTCGGCCTCGACAAGCTCGTGCGGTACATGGACGACGTGACAATTTATGCAGCGGCCAAGAAAGCCCTACACAATGCCGACGTTCAGATCCGCAGACTGCTGGGGCAGCGGTTCCGTTTGAAGCTGAAGAAGAACCGGCAGGTCTGCAAGTTCTTCTATCAGGGCAAGCGGAAAGCAATGGGCCGACCTCTGGATTTTATGGGCTTTGTATTTTACCGGGACAAGACCATCATTCGCAAGCGGATCATGCTCAAGGCCACACAGACGGCCCGGCACCTCCACAAGGCGAAAGAGGCAGGGCGTAGCTACTGCCGCCACAACATCGCAGCCATGCTGAGCTACATGGGCTGGTTTTCCTGCACAGACACCTACGAGTGCTTCAAGCGCAGAATCAAACCGAACGTGAAGATCGGCAAGCTCAAAGAAATCATCTCAAAATTAGATCGGAGGAAAAAGAACCATGAAACCTTGGGTACCCGAAGTATGCTCCAGTCAGCCTGAAGAACTCCAGATCATCGGCCCGGAGACCTACATCCAGCGGCGCAACATCACCGCCGTGGAGCATCCCGAACAGGACGGCACTCCGGCCTACACCGACTACAAGTGCGAGAGCCGGGAGATCACGTTCTCCGAGTATCAGATGCTGGCATCGATCACCGAGATCGACACCAGCAAGGCCATTGACGACTACACCATGCAGCTGATCGAACAGGGGGTTTTGTAATTATGACTGCTACTACTTTAGTTGAGAGCCTGTCCCGCCTCTATGAACACGGTCGTCTGACCAAGGCTGGCATCGCAGCCCGCGTCAAAAAGGGCACCATCACCGAGGACGACTACAAAACCATCACTGGCGAGGATTACAAGGATGCCTAACTCCTCTGGCGGGCTGGAACTCATCGACTTTTTAGCCGATGCCGTGGCGACCCTTCTCCGCATCGCCAAGGCGCAGAACGAACAGCTTCAGCAGTTGGGTGCCGTTGCAGCCGAGGAAGAATCGCTGCACGACATCGAGTGCGCCTGTTCTGCCGTTCTGCCCAGTCCGGCCAGAGGGGAGGTGGAGGAAGATGTACATTGACCTCGACACCGTAATCAGGGCCGCATCGGTGATCTCGTCCATCGGCGTGATCATCGGTGTGATCGTGGCCGTCTACAAGGTCTTTCAGATCAACCGCAAGCAGAGCGACTTCATCAAGTCCATCGAGGACGAGCAGACACTGCTCTGCTACGGTCTGAGGGGTGCCCTGCAGGGCTTGATCGAGCAGGGCTGCAACGGCCCGTGCAAGGATGCGCTCGACAAGCTGGAGAAGCACCTGAACAAAAAGGCCCACGAAACGAACGACATCTAACAGGAGGAAAGCTATGAATATCACCGAAATCGCAACCGCCATTCTTCCCAGCGTCATGGAGATCATCGGCACCATTGCCATGCTCATGGCTGCCAAGATCGGCATTCCTTGGCTCCGTGAGCAGCGCATCTTCTCGCTGGTCCGCAAGCTGGTCAAGGGCGCGGAGAAAGCCGCAGAAGCTGGCAAGATTCCCAAGACCGACAAGCACGCTCTGGTCATCAAGTTGCTCAAGATGAAGAACATCGAGGTCACGCCCTTCTTGGACGCTTTCATCGATGCCGCCATCAAGGAGATGGACGAGGTGGCCGAGAACATCGCCGACGAGATCACCAAAGACTAACACATTCAGACCTTCCCCGGTTGGTGCAGCAGCCCGCCGGGGAGAAAGGAGGTCGCTCCCATGAGCAACAGTTCTCTGATCTCCTACACCAAGATCAGCCCGAACAGGACAAGCCCCCGCAAGAAGCCCATCCGCAAGATCACCATCCACCACATGGCTGGCAATCTGACCGTGGAGCAGTGCGGCGCAGTTTTTGCCCCGACCAGCCGAAAGGCAAGCTCCAACTACGGCATCGGCACCGATGGCCGCATCGGGATGTACGTCGAGGAAAAGGACCGGGCATGGACCTCCAGCAGCCCGGACAATGACAATCAGGCTGTCACCATCGAGGTGGCAAACAACACCCTCGGTCCGAACTGGACTGTGAGCGACAAGGCGATGGCCTCGCTCATCGACCTGTGCGTAGACATCTGCAAGCGCAACGGCATCCAGAGGCTCAACTTCACCGGCGACAAGACCGGGAACCTCACGATGCACTGCTACTTCAAGTCCACGCTCTGCCCCGGCCCCTACCTCAAAAGCAAGTTCCCGTACATCGCCAGCGAGGTCAACAAGCGGCTGGGCGCAGAGGCCACCCCGGAGCCGTTCATCGTTCAGATCACGGCCAGCAGCCTGAACGTCCGCAAAGGGCCGGGCACGAGCTACGCCGTCGCCCAGACTGTGCGTAAGGGGCAGGTGTTCACCATCGTGCAGCAGCAGGGCGGCTGGGGCAAGTTGAAGAGCGGAGCCGGATGGATCAGCCTGAAGTACACCGCCAGAAAGTGAGGACACCATGCAAGCAGAAGAACTGAAGTATTTGTCCCACGAAGCGGTCATCAAAAAGGTCGCACCGCTGGCCACCTTGGACAACGTCGTGTCCGGCATCCCGGCAGCAATCACCCTCGCCCAGTTCATCATCGAAAGTTTCTGGGGCCGTTCTCCGTTGGCCTCGGCCTCCAACAACTGCTTCGGGATGAAAAAGAACCTCTCAGGCAACAACTGGCCCGGTTCCACATGGACCGGGAAAAGCATGACGTGGGTATCTTCAGAGGCCAGCAGCGGAGAGACAGTCCGGCAGCCCTCCGAGTTCCGGGTGTACGCCAGCGTCGAGGACTCCATCACCGACCACAGCGCATACCTCGCCGGGGCGATGAACGGCACCGACCTGCGGTACAAGGGGCTGCGCTGGCAGCTGGACTACCGCACCGCCGCCCAGATCATCAAGGACGGAGGGTACGCCACCGCCCCGGACTACGTCGAGGTTCTCTGCGCCATGATCGAGCGGTACAACCTGACCCAGTACAACGTGGCGCAGCCGCCCTTTCTGGTTCGGGTGACCGTCCCGATGGTCGCCGCCCGGAAAGGCCCCGGCAGCGAGTACCCCGCCACCGTGGTCGTCCGTGGCCCGAACGTCTTCACCATCACCGAGGTGCAGGGCAGCTACGGCAGACTTAAGAGCGGAGCCGGGTGGCTCAATCTCCGCTATGCAGAGTGGATCTGCAGCGAGTAAAACCACACGCGAAACAAAGGGCAGATGCACAATAGCACCTGCCCTTTTCTGCGCCCACACAGAAAGCCCCTGCGTGGCGTTTTGCGTATTCAGAATAAAGTTACACCCCCGGAGAGTTTACACGCTTCTCCGGGGGTGTTTTTTCCGTTGGAAAAATCAAGGCTCAAGGGGCGGCTTTGAACCCCATGCGAGCGAGGTACTTCTCAGCCTGCGGCAGCTGGGTGAATGTGCGGCTCCTGCGCTTCTGGCGGTCACGCCCGATCACAAGCGTTTCGCCGATGCCCTGAACCACCCACGTCTCCTTCCCGTGCTTCCATGCCCGGTTGAAATAGACGGCCTCGCCCTTTGCGTTCACCATTTTCATAATTTCGTCCTCCTTAAATATCCATCCCGATGCAGTGATATGCGTACCAGCGGCCCCGCCGCCTGAACACTTTGAACCACTCGGTAAACAGGCACCCGGTACAGTCGTATTGAGAATTCACTCCGTGGATGTACCGATTCTCCGTGAACCACGCCTCAACATCTTCCCGACACCATTCAGGGTTGACAGGCAGTTCTTCCAGAGCAATGCGCCCGCCACCATCAAAGAAGATTACGTTGCGAGGCTCTCCGTCATCACGCTTGATCCACTCACGGAGATCGCGTTTCAGCTGAATTAAGTAGTCGTTCGTAGCGACGACCTTCTTCCCGCTTATCCGTTCCATATCCTCTGCGGTACGAATCGCAATGTACCCGGCCCGCAGTTCATAATCGCTCATCTGATAACCCATCACGGCTCCTCCTTCACAACGACAATCGACATACCAGCAACCCCGCCGAGGGACTTATACAACTCCGGGAAAGTCAGCACCACACGGTAGCCTTCCCACTCGGAATCGTTCTCCGCAGCGAACTGCACCGCCCCGAAAAACAGCCCCTCCTTTCTACACGGAAGCGGATGATCAATGTAAATCCAGATCGGGGTGTCGTCCTCGATCACGTTCAACAGATCCAGCAGCTTCATAATTCAGCTCTCCTAAAATTTTGTTCACGATATGCAGGTGGTTCCCGCGACCTTCCCGGCTGGCTGCCGGGAGGTTTCGGCCCTTACCGGGGGCCATCATCAGGCGGGGTTGTTCTCTCCTTTGCAAGCGATTACAACGTCGTGTAAAAAGTTGCCATTCACATCGAAAAGGCTTCCAACCAGAAACCCGCGGCTGGTAACTCCCAACCGCCTAAGGGTATTTTTCCTCAAGTGCCAGACCGTGAGGCCATCATTGACCCCATCGATAATCTGGTCGTAGGTGCTTTCTGCAAGTGTTAGATGTTTCATTGTTCAGTTCTCCTTATTCTTTGACTTCGCACACGTCGGTCACTTCGTAGACATCCAGACCGTGCCCGGTTTCGTCCACCAGCCGCTGCACTGCCACGTTCCGGGCATCCACCGGGTCCTCGGCAAGGACCTCGTAGCAGTCCCAGAACTTATCAACCGTGTTGTAGACGTACACCTTATAACGTTTCACGATTCAGACCTCCTTCTTAGTAGCAAACCGTGGATTCGTTGATGCGGATGAACTTTCCGTACTTCTTGCCGAGCCGCTCTGCGCAGATGTAATTGTACACATCCAGCCGGTTTCTGAACTTCGGATCTCTGTCGGTGAACACCAGCGTCTCGTTTCTGAAGATTGCCTCGAACTTCGTATACTTGGTCATTTTGTATTTACCCCCCCGTCCTTTATTGTGTCTATATATTACCATACATACGCATGGTTATCAAGATGTATACTGCACAAATAACAATGCGTATGTATGGTTATTTCGTCAAATTGACAAAGCCATACACACGCAGTATAATAGACGCTGAAAGGGAGTGATCACCGCATGAGAAAACTGACGATGACCGAGAACATGACCCCCATCGACAAAAAGCTGATCGAAAAGGGCATGACCAGATCCGACCTGTCCAAGCAGAGCGGGGTGCCGCTTCGGACCATTGAGTCATGGTGCCGCCGCCTCCGTGTGCCCCGTGACGTTTACCAGTTGCTCAAGCTGGCAAAGGTTCTCGGCTGCCAGATCGAGGACCTGATCGAGCCGGAGGCCGGGGATAAGAAGCAAGAAGAATAAGAAACCCCCGGCATCGCTGCCGGGGGCCTTTTCGTTCTTCAGATCTCAAACCCTGCGTTTTTGACGGTCTCGGCGATAGCGTTATAGGTACGTTTGCCGAGAGTGGAGTACCACCGCTCCTTGTAGGCATCCCGCCGACCGTCCGAATAGAACCACACCCGGCAGACCCTGGCCTCCAGATTGACGAACAACTTGACCTCCAGCGTGGAGGTCTGCTCTCCGTACCAGCAGGTCTGCACCTGCTTCTCGTACTTCTTGGAGAGCATCGTGTGTTCACAAGCGAACTCCATGGACTGTGCGGCGGTGAAGCCCTGAGCCTTCAGCATATCAACCAGAACGTTCTTCATTGCAGTGCCCTCCTTAGTTTTTGCTGGCGGCCAACGCCCGGTTCAGGTCGGCCATGACGGTGAATTTATTATCGACGAAGATTTTCAGCTCGGCGGTCTTGTCGCTCCACAGCTTCAGAGCGGTGATCAGGTAGTCGTAGGAGCTGCCATAGTAGGCGAGAGCCTCGGCCTCTTTACGGTTCAGCGTGATCTGATATTTTGCAGAGTTTGCGAAGTATTTAGCGGTCATTTTGGATTTACCTCCGTCCTTTATTGTGTCTGTATATTACCATACACGCGCATGGTAAACAAGGGCTAGACTGCACAAAGATACTGGCGTGTATATGGTCTTTTTGTCAAAAAATAAACCCCGCCTTTTCGGGGCGGGGCGCTTGTTATAGCAGCTCTTTTTTCAGGGTTTCGACGACTTCCAGAGCCTCGTTCTGATCCGCGATGAACTTCTGAAATTCTTCGGAATTCAGCGCACCATAGGAAGTGGTCTGGATGGAGAGGTCCGGGGCTTTCTCGCCGAACACGTCCTCGTTGTAGTAGATCTTCGGGAGATAGCAGCCGCTCTCATACGGTTCGGTGACGGAGATGGAGCGGCGGGTGCGACCGTCTGCGTAGGCGGCATCGTCGATGCAAACCTCATAACGACCGACCATGTAGGTGCTGCGGGTGTAGCTGTTACCCTCGGTTTCTTTGTGCAGTTCTTCAACCAGATTCATTTTCATTTTGTTGTCCACCTTTCCTTTACTGTGGCTATATATTACCATACATACGCATTGTTATCAAGGTGTATAATGCACAATTATTGACCGCACTATGTTATTTATATTGTCAGCAGGGCAAAAAGAAATAGGCACCCGGCTATCAAGGCCGAGTGCCTATTTTTTACCGCTCAGGGAGCGGCATGGTCAGGACGAAGAACGCACCCACGAAGTAGATCGTGGGGGGTTCGCCTGATTCACATTTGGTGGAGGCGATGGGAGTCGAACCCATGTCCGAAAAGAGCTCAGTGTAGGTATCTCCGGGTGCAGGCGATCTACAACATTCCCGCCGCGCCACGCCGATCGTCAGGCTAGCGCTTTGGTAGCTTCATGAGTTCCTGCCGATCCGCAAAGCTTAGGTCCGTTCAGGTGCTGTGTCTAAAGGACGCCCCGACCCCACACGACACAAGAGTGGGCGGAACGCGCAGCACTCAGGCTGCGAGCAACTGATAATTATTGTTGTCAGTTAATTTTTTTGGAGGAGTTATAGAGCAGTTCCCCCGCTGCTACCCGCTGCCCAGACCTTGCTCCCCCCGTCGAAACCTTTACGCCCCCATATAAAGCACATCTTGCGATGTGCGGAAAGCTTGGTTTTGCGGTGAGCCGCAGTCTGCAATTGGAGTGCTTAATAGTACTTGCCGTTGGACTTCACAGCCCGGTCAATGGAGCGCTTTGCATCGCGCTGGGCGGCATCGGCACGCTTGTCGTACAGCTTTTTGCCCTTGCACAAGCCCACTTCCATTTTTACGCGGCCATGCTTGAAATAAAGCGAGAGCGGCACCAGCGTATAGCCCTGCAGTTTGCACTGCTGGTGCAGACGCCGGATCTCACTTTTGTGCGCCAGAAGCCGCCGGACGCGCATGGGATCCTGATTGAACAGGTTGCCGTGGTCGTAGGGGCTGATGTGCATCCCCTTTACCAGCAGCTCGCCGTTTTCAATATCCACCCAGCTGTCCTTCAGGTTGACCCCGCCGGCCCGCAGGCTTTTCACCTCGGTGCCTTTGAGCTCCACACCGGTCTCCAGCGCTTCCAGAACAAAATACTCGTGGCGCGCTTCGCGGTTGGTGGCGATGCTCTTGGTCGCCGGGCGCTCCTTTGTGGGTGCCATGCTGCGCGCCTCCTTTCTCCGTTCCGTTTGTTGTTTCAGTATACCATTTTTTTGCGGTAATGCAAGGGCTGTTTCTGACAGAATTGTAAATTTTTACAAACTCACAGCTCTCCCCGGCCGGAAAGTGCCCGGTACAGGGTAGTCTCGTCCGCATATTCCAGGCTGGCGCCCACCGGCAGACCGGAGGCAAGCCGGGTGACCCGGATGCCCAGCGGCTTGATAAGCTTTGCCAGATACATGGCGGTAGCCTCGCCCTCCACGGTGGGGTTCATGGCCATGATGACCTCCTTCACCGTGTCGTCCTTCAGCCGCGCCAGCAGCTCCTTGACGGTCAGCTGTTCTGCGCCCACACCGGCCAGCGGGTCCAGCAGGCCGTGCAGCACATGGTACAGGCCGTTATACTCCCGGGTGCGCTCAAAGGCCTGCACGTCCCGGGGCTTTTCCACCACGCAGATCACCGAGGTGTCCCGCTTGGCGCTGGCACACACCGGGCACAGGTCAGCGTCGGTATAATTCTGGCAGATGCGGCACCGATGCAGCCGGGTGTGCGCACCGCGGATGGCATCGGCCAGCGCCGCAGCGTCCTTATCCGACATACTCAGCACCTGATAGGCCATGCGGGTAGCACCCTTGCGGCCCACGCCCTGAAACTTGCCGAACTCCTCGATCAGCTTTTCCAGCGGTGCGGCAGTGTAGTCCATGGTATCTCCCCTTCCCGGCTCAGAGACCCGGAATGTTCAGGCCGCCGGTCAGCTTGCCCATCTCGGCCTCGGCGGTCTCGTCCACCTGCTTCACGGTAGCGTTGATGGCAGCAGCCACCATGTCTTCCAGCATCTCGATGTCGTCCGGGTCCACGGCCTCGGGCTTAATGGTGATGGACAGCACCTCGTGCTTGCCGTTCATCTTCACGGTCACCATCTCACCGGCGGCGCTGCCGGTGTACTCGGCAGCTTCCAGCTCGGCCTGCTTGTTCTTCATGTCCTCCTGCATCTTCTGAGCCTGACGCATCAGGGCGTTCATATCGGGGCGGCCGTAGCCTGCGGGCATTCTTGCTTTCATAATGGTATTCTCCTTTATTATAAACAATTTTTATCGCTTTTTGCGGGCGGTATCCTCAATGCTGACCTCCAGCCCCAGCTTTTCCAGTGCCAGAAGGGACTGCTCCGCGTTGGAAGCGGTCTTTCCTGCCGTTTTGGGCTCGTAGGGGCCGATGGGCACCGGCACGCCGGATACCTCGGCGATCAGCTTTTTGATCAGCTTCTGGCTGTCCTTGTTCACCCGGATAAAATCCCGGAAAGTCTTGCCGCCGTCGATCAGCACGCGGGTACCGTCAAAGTAAGCTTTGGACTTGCGCAGATACATATACAGCATGGGGTCGATGCTTTCCAGCTTCTGCACGATCTGTCCCCAGTATGGGAAGGGGTTCGTGCCCTGCTGCGCCACGCTGCGGGGCTTGGTCAGCACCGGGTCGGCGGGGTGCTCCTGCACCGGGGCAGACGGTTCCTCCGCTGCCGGGGCGGGCTGTTCGGATTCTGCGGGAGCGGGCGGTTCCGGCTGGCTGACCGGCTCCGGCTCGTCCGGCGGCGGTGCCTGCGGGGCAGGCTCGTCCCACGGCAGGGCAGCATCGCTCTGCTGTACCGGCGGTTCCTCTGGCATAGGCGGCAGCTCCTCCGCCGGAGCTGGCTGGGCTTCCGGTGCGGCAGGCTGCGGGGGCGTCTGCTGCACGGCAGGGGCAGGCTCTGCTACTGCTGCCGGGGTCTGGGGTGCGGCTGCTGCGGGGGCAGATTGCACCGGGGCGCTAGCAAAGGGCTGCACCGATGCCGCAAAGGGGCGGGGTGCTTCCGGCTGTGCCGCCCGAGCGGGAGCTGCCTGCACCGCTGCCGCCTGCATCTGCTGAGGCGGCTCGGACAGGCTGAACAGTGCCAGCTCCAGCTCGATGCGCTGGTCGCTGCCGCGGGTCATGTGCTCCAGCGCCGTGCCAAGGGTGCGGATGGCGCGGATGGCTTCCCGCTGCCCCATCTCCGGGCCTTTTTGCAGGTACAGCGTCTCTTCCTCCGGCGAAACGCCGGACAGCAGCGCCTGCCCGCCGGGCAGTGCCGCCAGCATCAGGGCGCGGTAGTGGGCGATCAGTTCCTCGGTCAGGCGCTTCACGTCCACCGACTGCTGCCGCAGCTGCGCCAGCTGTGCCAGCGCGGCGGCGGCATCCTGTGCTTCCAGAGCGTCCGAAATGTGGAACAGGTAGCTGCGGTCGGTCACACCGGCCATGCGGCGCACCACGTCTGCGTCGATCTTTGCAGTGACACCGGCGCAGGTGTCTAGAATGGACAGCGCATCGCGCAGCGCACCATCGGCCAGACGGGCGATCAGCTCCGCGCCGTCGGAGGTCAGTTCCAGCTTTTCCTCCCCGGCGATATACTCCACCCGCCGTGCGATATCCTCCGGCCCGATGCGGGTAAAATCGTACCGCTGGCAGCGGGAGAGGATGGTGGCGGGCACTTTCTGGATCTCGGTGGTCGCCAGAATGAAGATGACATGTGCGGGCGGCTCTTCCAGCGTTTTCAGCAGCGCATTAAAGGCCGCTGTGGACAGCATGTGCACCTCGTCGATGATATACACCTTATACTGGCAGGCGCTGGGGGTGTAGGCGGTCTCATCCCGCAAATCGCGGATATCGTCCACGCCGTTGTTGGAGGCTGCGTCCATCTCCACCACGTCCAGCAGGCTGCCGTTGTCGATGCCCTTGCAGATCTCGCACTCCCCGCAGGGGTCGCCGTTGACCGGATGCAGGCAGTTGACCGCCTTGGCAAAGATCTTGGCGCAGGTGGTCTTGCCCGTGCCGCGCACGCCTGTAAACAGGTAGGCGCCCTATATTTTGTATATCTACATTCTGAAATGTTTGATCTGCCATTTCGATAATTTTCATTATTGAAACTATATATCGCTTTTTTCCTTTTGTTGTATCCTCCAACAATTTCATTGATTTTAGCCTGTTTGTTATATTTTTGTTTTTGCATTGAAGTTTTGCAACATCTCCAACTGTTACCTGCTTTTTCGTAATCTCCACTGCCTGGTCCATTTTTATATATAATGTGTCACTCATTTATGTCCTTTCTATCCCATATTGTTTAATATGGATTATTACTTTTTTAAAAATATAATCTTATCAACCTTTTATATCATCACTGCTTCCTGTATTTCTTCCACTTGATATGTGTCGTTGCACATGTAGAAGCCAATGCCTATTGCCACTATTATCACTGCTATTATTGCCACCATTTTTAATACTTTCATTTAGACCTCCAAAAATTTTTATTTTTTAGAAAATTTAAACTTCTATGCTTTTATTATGCAATTTTTTATTTTAATTATTCTAAAATAAATAAAAAGTGCAATGAACATTTGATTTCTAAACTTTCACTGCACTTTTTCATTTTACAATAACAACTATTTTTTGTTTATGTACTTTTTTCATTTCTCATTGAGTTTAAAATTTTCTTTTCCAGTCTTGACACCTGAACCTGCGTCATTCCCATTTCTTTTGCTACCTGACTTTGAGTTTTATTTTTAAAATACCTCAAATTTATGATTTTTCGCTCCTTACTTTCCAGCATGTCCATTAATTGTTGAACCATAATTTTATTCAAAACCGTTTCTTCTATATTAGTGTCATCCTCCGCCAAATCCATTAGAGTGTATGCTGAATCTTTTGAATACATTTCTTTGTCAATTGACTCAACATTTCTTGAGGCATCCATCGCCATTACTATTTCTTCTTTTGTCAAATCACAGACCTTTTCAAGCTCTTCTATGGTTGGCTCCTGCTTTTTTTCATTTATATAAATTTCTCTTTGGTGCATTATTTTCATTTGATTTTCTTTTATTTTTCTGCTGATTTTTACAATGCCATCATCTCTTATAAACCTTCGGATTTCTCCTGCTATCATTGGAACTGCATAGGTTGAAAAAGCCACGTCAAATTCTGTGTCAAATCTGTCTATTGCTTTTAGCATCCCAATGCATCCGATTTGAAACAAATCTTCGCCTTCGTGCCCTCTGTTTAAAAATCTTCTGACAATGCTCCATATCAAACCTGTATTTTCAATTAATATTTTATCTCTTGCTAACTTATCTCCCTGATGAGCCCTGTTTATCAAAGTTAGCGTATCCATTATGCCCTCTGGCCGGACTTTTCTTTCAAATTAACTAGCCCAATGGATTTAGAATTAGTGTGGTTCATCAACTTACTATTATATTGACTACTTTTTATGCTGTTTTTTTCTATAACTTTTTTAAGTTTTTTCTCCATTATAACTGTTGTGCCTTTCCCCGGCTCTGAAATCACATCTACTTTATTCATAAACATTTCCATAAACATAAATCCCATTCCGGATCTTTCAAATTCCGGTTTTGTGGTAAACAAGGGCTCTCTTGCTTTTTCAATATTTGTTATACCAACTCCCAAATCTTTTATCTCAATGGTAATAAAACTACTAACCGTATATGTATCCTGCTTTTCGTACTGATTGCATACAAGCTTGCACTTTAAAGTTATTTTCCCCGGTCCCTCATTGTAGCCATGAACAATTGAATTAGTTACTGCTTCTGATACTGCCGTTTTAATATCATTAATTTCTTCAACGGTTGGATCAATCTCCGTTAAAAAAGAAGCAACTGCAATTCTTGCCAGACTTTCGTTTTCGGACTTTGCATCAAACTCCAAAGTCATATTGTTTTCCTTACTTTTATTTTCCATGCGTCCCTCCAATTACCATTCACCAAGCTGGGTGTTTCCGTTTTGCTCACTATTTTGTAAAGCCCCGAAATAGTAAAAATTCTGTCAATTGAATTGTTAATATTTGTAACTGTAATGCTTCCACCTCTCTTTTTTACAAGCTTATACCTGCCCATTATCACTCCAATGCCTGAGCTATCCATAAACATTGTTCGCTTAAAATTAAAAATTATGTTTTTAATCTGGTTTGAAACAATATACCAATCTGACTGCTCTGTAATTGTTTTCGCATTGTGATGATCAAGTTCCTCCGGCAGATAAATCAAAAGATTCTCGCCTCTTACTTCATATAAAACTTCCATAAATCCCCCTTTATTCTTAAACGCAGAAAGAGAAGAGCTTTCGCTCTTCTCTTTCGTAAATCTTTTCTAAAATCTAACTAGATTCTAGTATTATCAATTGTAATCTTTATCCCTTATTCTGAAGTGCCACCGTCGCCAATATCGCCGTTGTCTCCGTTATCGCCGTTGTCTCCGTTATCTCCACTACTGCTACTGTCATCTATGTTAAGCTGGCTCTTTGCTGTGTCATAGTGTGATGAATTAGGGAAGTTATCATATATCTCTTTGAAGTACTTATTGGCATTCTTTGAATCGCCTTTGTTTTTGTAACTCCATGCAAGATAGTATATTGCATCTGCATTACCTGAATCAGCTTCAATACATTTCTTAAACTGCTTAATTGCTGTGTCATAATCTGCCTTATCTCTTGCTGTCATTCCTGCATTGTAAGCTTCTTCTGAAATACGTTTTGATAATTTACTGCTTAACCATTTATAAACAGTTGTAAAGTCTTCAGAGTCCATCTTAAGCTTACTATCAACATCACTTAAAGCTGTTGCCGCGTTCTTATAGTCATCATTTAAATAATAATTTACTGATTTTAACAGGTTACTGTAGTTTGATGCAACCGTATTTCCTGTGTCTGTATACTGTGCCAAGTCTGACTTAAGTTTCTTCTGTTCTGTTTTTAATGTATCAACCTGATTCTCTAATTCAGATATTGTTGAATTTTTTATTGCAATCTTCTGATTGTATTCAACGCCTACATTGTTAGCCTGATCTGTCAGATGTGACATTCTTGCCGGTGTTACAATAAAGTAAACCAATGCTGCACCTAAAAGCAAACCAATAACAATATGAAGAATACTCTGTGCTCCTGTTATGGCTTCCTTAAAGTTATTCTTAGGAATGATAACATCATTTCCGCTAAGATATTCTCTGTCCACCATAACTCCACGAAGGTTTCTTCTCCTTTCCATTCGCTTGTCCGGATCAGTTTTCTTCTCTTCATCCATATATTCGTTAATCTCTCTTAAATATCTTATGCTAAGAGGATTACATTTATCTATTTTCATAGATTTTTTTATGGATTTTTTTGCACGCTCATATTGTCCGCCTTTTAAATACAACAGTGCCAACAACTGGTATGCTTTTATAAAGTTAGGATTCTGATTCAATACTTTCTTAAGTTGAATAATTGCCATGTCATCTGTACCGCTTTTGGCATAATCAAGAGCAATATTAAACTTCTTAATTGTATGATTTAATTCGCTAACCTTACCTTTATCCTGCTGTATTGCAACAAGATATTTCTCAGCCGGGTTATTATGTGGCGACGAGGCACGCTCCCCGGACTTCGGGCCATTCTGAAAATGCCTGAACAGTCTCACCCATTTCAAAATAAACAAGACCTAACAGATTTCTTGCATCAATGTTTCTCTTGTTAAGTTTTACACTTCTTCTAAGAGTATCTGCTGCACCTGACAAATCCCTGTTTTTTGCTTTTGTAAGACCGGCATTGTAATAGGTATTTGATAATTTTACTATTCTTTTGTATACGCTTACGTCCATACCACAATGACTGCAATAATCACTATTAGTTAAGACATTTCCACAATTGTAGCATATCATTTATACACCCATCCTTTGCCTTTTATTTGTCGCCTTTAAGTTCCTCAACCATCTGAATCATAACATCTGTAATATCAGAAATGTTATTGTTGTAAATGGCATCCTCTGCTTCTTCTATTTCTAGACTTGGGTGAAACTTCTTGATTTCCTCTTCAAAATTTATCATGGTCGTTTCCTCCTACTTCTGTAATCTTGCCAACTGTTCCTTTACCTGATCCATCATCTGCTGATATTTAGCCTGTTTAGCCTTTTCTTCGTTAATCTTCTTTTCAGGAGCCTTGCTTACAAAATTAGGGTTGCTTAACATACCGTTAACTCTTGCTAATTCTTTATTAAGCTTTTCAACTTCCTTATTAAGACGTTCGATTTCCTTTGAAATATCAACTAATTCAGCAAAAGGCATATAAATAGTAGCCTTTGGAATAACTACTGATACGGCATCATCACCAATACCTGACTTGTCATCCTGAATAATAACTTCGCTTGCATAACCTAATGTTGCAAAGAATACTTTACCATTTTCGAAAATGTTCTTAATTTCTTCTTCACTTGAAACTACGAAAACTTTAGCTTTCTTACTTGGGGCAACGTTCATTTCTGAACGGATATTTCTAATATTTCTAACTGCCTCTTTAATAGTTTCAACTGCTTTTTCTTCTTTGGCGAAATCATATTCCTCTGTAAATTCAGGCCATTTTGAAAGCATAATTGTTTCTTCTTCATCCTGTAAATTGCAGAAAATTTCTTCTGTAATAACCCTCGGGAATGCCGTTCATGTTGGCTTCGGTGAACAGCTTGTCGTACAGACGCA
>ERZ773148.994-NODE-994-length-24055-cov-20.883125_pt1 | contig 24055 bp, 15 predicted proteins | sample MGYA00580846_ERZ773148 | MGnify/ENA primary metagenome ERZ773148 (study PRJEB29015, sample SAMEA2737879) | human gut metagenome | biome: human gut; feature: human-associated habitat; material: faeces | place: China | collected 2012 ... | reverse complement strand
AGGAGTGCCATGTGAAGTAAGCGACCTCCCCATTGTGGGAGGTCGGACTGGAGCTGTAACTATAAGCTGCGTCTAGTCCGACCCACAAGGGGTCGATAAGTTGCTATCGTCTTGTCCCCGTGGGTCGTTTGGGGCTTTGCCCCTCCGACCCACGGTTATGATTCGTCGGACCTCTTGCGAGGTCCTATCCATCAGGGCGGATCGAAGGGTGGATTAGAGATTAGAAGTTAGAGGTTAGAGATCGGAGTCCCGATGGCTCCGATAGCTCTGATGGCTCCGATCACTCCAGCCAACAGCCAACAGCCAATCCCGGGCTGACACATTATATATAGAGCACTCATCTATGCCTCGCTTGTCCTTATGTGTGGCTCCTGAGAGAGCGATTATAATGAGACTATTGACTTTTGCAACAGTCTCATAATGCGTCAGTCCTGAGGGAGGGAAGACGGATAGTTGGTGGGGTCGAAATTTTGTTGTAACTTTGCGGTACCAAATAAAAACGGACTCCGACTGAGGAACTGTTTGATGGGTAGATGTCGAGTCTTTAGCTCAGCTGGTTTAGAGCATCACCTTGACAGGGTGGGGGTCGGCGGTTCGAATCCGCCAAGACTCACAGGAACTAAGTTTGTTGTTTTAGTTTTTCGTACCAACGGGGACTATCGCTATGTTGCGGTAGTCCCCATTTTGACGTTTAGAAGGGATGACATTGAGGTGAATTAACAGATAAGATGTCGGCAATAGGTCGTTTGGTCGGAAGAATATCTATATCTTTGCATTGAGAGGGGTGGATATGACCTATCCGCCCAGCAAAGCAAATGTTGAATACGTTATAGAGATAGCAAATGCGACGAATACTACAAGTTATATGCTTGATGCTAGTAGCTCTCTACGGAGCTCAGGCACAGCAGATAGACAAAGCACGAGGGGCAGTCTATGAGGAGCAGACGGGTACGCCCATACCCGCTGTCGATGTTACCTGGACTGCTGAGGGGATCACCTCGCAGGTGCGGACCGACGCCTCGGGAGTTTATACGATATCTTATAGTGGCACGGGCCACCTCACGGTCATCTTCAATAAGTCGGGTTACCGGGCTGAGGTGCTCGAACTGCAGTGGCCTAGTGAGGCTAATCGCCTAGAGCGTGTCACGCTCACGCCGACGCTCACGGCTGCTGATATGGCAGACCTCATGACAACGGACTTCGTGATGGGTGATGATGGCGTGACGGCTGGAGATATTTCTCCGCTGCTGACCGCTTCGAGAGACCCCTATACGAATAAGGCGGGCTTTCAGTTTAGCCCGATGCGCTTTAGGGTGCGCGGCTACGACTCATATTACCAGTCGCAGTACCTCAATGGTATGCAGATGAATAATATGAACAATGGCTACTCCTCTTACTCCCTATGGAATGGACTAAACAATGTGACCCGTGTACAAAACAATGAGGATGGCTTGCAGCCGATCGACTACTCTTTTGGTAACATCGGCGGAACGATGAATGTCCTGACGCGTGCTTCGGGCTATCGCCCTGGTACGACGCTTACCTTCTCAGGGAGCAACCGCACCTACAACTACCGCACGATGATAACGCACGCCACGGGTATGATGCCCGAGGGATGGGCGATCACGGCGAGTGCCTCGCGCCGTTGGGGTAATCACTCCTATGTGCAGGGGCAGTTTTACGATGCGTGGGGTTACTTCCTCTCGCTCGAGAAGCAGTTTACTCCGCAACACTCTTTGGGCTTGGTGGTACTAGCTGCTCCCACGGAGCGTGGTGTCGCCTCGGGTACGACGCAGGAGGTGTATGACCTAGTTGGGTCAAACTACTTTAACCCGAACGTGGGCTTCCAGGGAGGCAAGCTACGCAATGCACGTGTTCGCTCTAATCATGAGCCGATCATACAGTTGCAACACTACTGGCAGATTAATGATAAGAACAAGCTGACTACGGGTGTAGGCTACCGCTTCGGCTGGAATGCTTACTCGGCCCTCAACTGGGGTAACGGTCCTGACCCACGTCCTGACTACTACCGCAACCTGCCTAGCTACTACGGCTACATGAGCGAGACCCAAGATCCAGATATGGCAGCTTACTACGAGGAGCTTTGGCACTCGGACTGCAACATGCGCTACATTAACTGGGATCGCCTATACAATATAAATAGGAATAACTATCAAGTCCTTTTCGATGAAAAGGGACGTCAGATTGCTGAGGGCAACCGAAGCATCTACGTTGTGGAGGATAGACGGTCGGATCAGCGTCAGTTTAACTTCGCTACCACTTGGAATGCACTCATCAACAAGCACCTCCGCTTCGACCTAGGTGCTAACTACCGCCTGAACCGTACGGCAAACTTTAACGTCATCGCCGACCTCCTCGGCGGAGACTACTGGCTGGACATCGACAAGTACTCCGAGCGAGACTTCGCTCAGGACCCCTCTAAGTCTCAGGTAGACCTCGATCATCCCAACCGAGTGGTCGGGGTAGGGGACAAGTATGGTCACAACTACCTAGCACACATACAGGAGGCTGAGCTGTGGGGCAACCTCTGGGGACAGTCTCGTCATGTGGACGGCTACCTAGCTTTTACAGCAGGATGGACAGGTATGCACCGCGAGGGTTTGCAGCGTAGAGGACTTTTCCCAGATAACTCCTTCGGAGACTCGAAGCATCTGAACTTCCTCAACTATGGTGTCAAGGGAGGCATCACCTACAAGATTACGGGGCGTCACTACCTCGTAGCAAATGCCTCCTGGACGCAGCGTGCGCCTTACTTTGCAGACATCTTCGTGTCGCCTCGTACGCGTAATCAGTATGTGACAGACCCACGTCCCGAGCGTGTCTTGTCGGGAGACGTGAGCTACGTGCTGCGCTCGCCTTTTGTCAAGGGGCGTATCACCGGCTTCTACACGCACTTCTACGACAAGACGAAGAATATGAGCTTCTACGATGACGGCTACAGAGCATTCTCTAACTACGTCTTGACAAATATCGAGTCGACGCACATGGGTGTCGAGGCTGGTATGGAGTTCAAGATTACGCCGGCTCTGACCGCTATCGCTGTGGTCAGCTACGGACAGTATCGCTATGCCAACAACCCGGACTACGTCCAGACGGTCGACAACAGCCAGAAGCTCCTAGAGCAGGATCGTGTCTACTGGAAGGGCTTCCACGTCTCGGGTACGCCACAGACGGCGGCAAACCTGAGCGTCTCGTATCAGTTCCCCTTCTATATGTGGGCTGGACTGGATCTCAACTACTTCGGGCGTAGCTTCATCAGCTTGAACCCGATCCGTCGCACAGACAAGGCGCGTGCTAGTCTTGACTACGACTACGTTCGTCAGGAGGTCTTCCCCGGTGGCTTCACGCTTGATGCCAACGTGGGCTACTCGTGGCGCATCAAGTCGGGCGTCTACCTACGTCTCAACCTCTCGGCCTCTAACCTGCTCAACACGAAGACCCTCCGTAGCGGTGGTTACGAGCAGCTCCGTGTCCGCTACACCAAGGATGGCAAGATGATGAGACCTTTCGATAGTCGCTACTTCTATATGTACGGCACGACCTTCTTCTTCAACGCTGCACTACAGTTCTAACCCCCTTAAAACGGATGAATAGTATGACACATATATATAATAGACTCATCGTCGTGGTCGGCATGCTCGCCTTGCTGACGAGCTGTCAGTACAACAAGATCGACCCGCCACAGGAGCCAAAGCCATGGCCCCTCTGGGAGCGGACGATGACGATCCAAGAGCTCAAAGCGCTCTACCAGTCGAAGCCTGTACAGGTCGTACCCGATGCGGTAATCGTCGGTCAAGTCATCTCGGACGATAGCGAGGGCAACATCTACAAGTCTATCTACCTACAGGACGAGACAGGCGGCATCGAGTTCAAGGCGGGGCTGGTCAACTCCAACCTCCTCTACAAGCGTGGCTCTAAGATAGCCATCCGCTGTCACGGGCTGACGCTCGGTAAGTATGGCGGTGTCGTCACGCTGGGCAAGAGCTCTACCGAGCCAAAGTACGAGAATGCGTACCTCCCCGAGCAGATGACGCCTCGCTTGGTGCGCTGTGACAACATGCGTCAGCCACTCGTCTACCGCACGCTCACCATCCCGACCCTCTCGCCTGAGTATACCAATACGCTGATACGTCTTGAGGGCGTACAGTTCGTCGATAGCGAGCTAGGCCAGACTTATGCCGATGCGGACAATAAGACGAGCGTCCCTGCTGTGGAGCGTCAGATCGAAGACCAGCAGGGCAACCGTGTCGTGCTACGCTCGAGTAGCTACGCGCTCTTTGCTGGCAGACAGATCCCTGAGGGCTCTGGCAATATCACCGCCATCCTCGGCTACTTCAATGGGAAGCCTCAGCTCCTCATTAGCCTGGAGAGTGACATTAACTTCACCAGCCCACGATTTCAGACGACTAAGTAACGGAGGCTCCACGGAGCTTCGCTCAAGAATTTAAGAAATAGAGTTAGATCCAGATATGAAGACACTCAATAAACTTGCGACGAGACGACTACTCCTCGCTATCCTCACCATCGCTCCGCTGCTTGCTGTGACCAGCTGTAAGGATGAGATGGACTACTATGAGAAGCCCTACGTGACGCTCTCACCAAACTTCACCGACAATACGATCCCCTTCAAGCAGGATGGTGGTACGCAGCAGCTGACCATCGAGACCAATAGACGCTTTTCGATCACCTTCGGCGAGGGTGCCGAGTGGGTTTCGGCTACGCCTATGGAGGCGACTGAGGGAACGCACCAGATCACCATCACGGCACTCCCTAACAGAAGCGAAGATGCTCGTGAGGCTCAGATGATCATCAAGACCTCCACGACACAGCACGTCTACCTGATCATGCAGCTCGGCAGTACCGGCAAGGGAATCACCTACACCTCGCTCGCTGAGATTGCTAAGCTAGGTGAGGGGCTAGACCAAAACGGCAAAACCATCGACCAAGATCTGCGCATTCGCGCTACGGTCACGACTCATGCCGAGACGAAGCAGTTCCCCTTTGCTGGTTTCCACTACATACAGGACGCTGAGGGCAATGCGCTCGTCCTGACGGTGCCCAAGGGCGAAGATCCATTGCAGTTTGGCGACGAAGTGACCGCTAAGCTCAAGGGAGCTAAGATCTCTAACTACAACGGGACGGTACAGCTACAAGTCTCACACGCACAGATGTCTATCGTGCCCAACAAGCCGATCGATCCGATCGAGACCACGCTCGCAGAGGTTATCGCAGGTAAGCACCCGAACCAGTATGTACGTGTCAAGGAGGTTCAGTTTGTCAAGCCAGACGTTCCCTTCTTTGACTCAGCTAGCACCTACTCCTCAACACGTCATCAGATTGTTGATAAGAGTGGTAAGAAGACCAATCTAGAGGTGTGGAAGACAGCCACCTTCCGTGATGAGAAGGTCCCCTCTGGTAGTGGTAGCATCACGGCAATCGTGACGGTCAATAAGACCTTCTTCAACCTGCGCCCCACGCTGCGTAGCGACATCAAGCTGGATCAGCCACGCTTCGACGTGGGTGGTGGCAATCAGCCCAATCCTAACCCTAACCCTGATCCTAATCCCAATCCTAACCCGCAGGGGAATATCTATGGTGTCGATCTCTCGCAGACGGCTCGTACGATACCCTTTGCAGATGACTTCTCTAAGGGAGGTGAGGATAATACAGACTTCAAGCTACCTGGCTGGCTCAACAAAGACTTAGTGGGTAAACGTAAGTTCCAGAAGAAATCATATGGCGGTGTGCACTATGCGCAGGCAAGTGACTATAAGTCGCCTGATCCTGAGAATAAGTGTGTCCTCGTCACGCCACGCCTACAGATGAAGGCCGGGAGTAGCTACACCGTTGAGTTGACTTATAGCACAGGCCACACCAAGGGTGCTACGCTTACTATACAGCAGCTAGACAAGGACGGCAAGCTGGTGAAGACTCTAGAAGTGATCAACGACCAAAGCAGTCCTAGCGGTTACGGCAACCAGCACTACAAGAAGAGCTACACGATCTCAGGCTCTGCCGATGCGGGCTATATTGCTGTCCTCTATGCGGCTAAAGTTTCTGAGCGTACGGGTACGTACCAAGTGGAGGCACTTACGGTCAAGTAGCCTTCTTCTATAGCTATCTCAGGTAGCTTTCCTAACCAAGCGGAGCCTCTGAGCTTAACCTTGAGAGCCTCTTCCCCCGAGCGGGTAGGTCTCTCGGAAGGGTAGTCTCAGAGGCTTCGCCTTTTGTTATCCACTTTACTCCAAAGCCCCCCTTTACTCCAAAGAGCTATGTCCTCACTCCTATATAATAGAGCTTCATCTCGCCAGAGGAGACTGTTGCACAAGTCAACAGTCTCACAATCGTGCTTGCAAGATTGTCCAGACTTTGCAGAAAGGATGAAGCGCAAGGCGCTGAGGGTGAGGTCTGAAGGGAGCATACCTCCGTATGTGACCGAAGCCGAATCCCGAAAGCAACACAGCGATTCGCCTTTATGCAACAGTCTCAAACGCAGGGCTCGAACGCACCGACTGGTGTGTCCGAGCCCTGTTCGTGTCGAGTAGCACGGCAGGGATGCCGTGAACGGGGGGGGGGAGGCGCGCGGGGTGTTGCGCGTCGTGACTACAATTGCTTGAGTACCTTCACGAGATGCTCACCGATATTGATGGTGTAGCCCTGCTGGATGTAGACGACTCGATTGAATGTGTCGCAGATGAGAAAGATGGGTAGCGAACTGGACGTGAGCTTCATCTCCTCGCGGATCTCCTTGAGTATAGCACCCTCTGAGTCGATGCCCCAGACTACCTGAGCGGGTAGGTCGAAGCCTTCGTCGACAAATCGTGTAGCGGCGTCTTGGCTCTCAAAGAGTAGTACGATAGACTTGCCCCACTCCTCGAGAGCGGACTTATAGATGGCGATGTCTCGTAGCGTATGATTGCTCGGCTCGTGATTTGGAGCGATCAAGCCTAAGATGTAGTAGCCACGTCCGGTGGTCGAGATGAGGCTCTTGGTGGTCTGTGTAGCGAGGTCGTAGTAGAGGTTCTCCGCATTAAAGCTGCCGATGACCTGTACCCCCTCATTGCTCTCTCGCATGGTGAGCTGTACGGTCGTGGTCTCCCCACGCTTGATCTCAAAGACTTCGCTATGGGTGAGCACGGCACCGCTGGCCATACGTGTGCCAGTGGTCAGGAGATAGCGGCCCTCGTCTAGGGTGATGCCCTGGGCAAAGTCACGACTCCAGGTAGCCTCCTCGTCGAAGGTCAGCAGCGAGGTCTTGCCATCGACGATGCGACTGATGGTAAAGTGCGCATAGTACTTAGGATCGCTGATATACTTCGAGGGTGTATAGCTTAATAGGAGTGTGCCCTGAGGGGCGGTGGCTATGGGACTAGCTTGGTCGTGCCAGAGGACGTCGACCCAGTGATCGTCTGTGTAATACTGTAGCTTGCCATTGATCTCGTTGATGCGTGCGGGCCATCCGAGACTACGGGCTGCTGCTACGAAGAAGATGTTTCTGCCTAGCTCATCGGTCTGTCGCTCGCGGTAGACGCTCATGGGCTGCATCCTCAGGCGCTGCGGGTTCTGGTCCGTTACGAGCTTAACATTGGCGAGCGTCCAGTCGATCAGCTCCTGTGGTGAGCGGAGAGCTGCTAGCTGCTCGCGGAGGAAGTGCTTGTATGGTGTGAGCCACTCTAGCTCTACGCGGGGATTGAGGTCGTACTTGCAGTAGATCTCCGACTGATTGGTCTCGGCAGTCTCACTGTCTTGTAGGACTTCGAGGGAGATGTCTCGCAGATCTTTCTTCGTTAGGACGGAGAGGAGCTTCTGGGCCATCTCTTTGTTGCCTGCTTGTGCTATGAATTGCTGAATGGTGGCGTGATTGCCTCGTGACTCATCGACCATCGTCGCCTCGTAGGCTTGCCGGATGCTATCTTCGTAAGCTAGACGCTCGTTGTTGATGCGTCGCATCTCTTCGGAGACTGGAGGCAGGGAGCCTGATATGCTAGGCGGTGTAAGGGTTTCGTCGAGGACCTTAGGTAGGCTCTCGGACGATAGGATCACGGTCTCCACGGGCTTGGCACCGAAGGAGACTTTCTTCAAGGCTATGTCTCCGCCTTTTTCGACCCATACCATCATATCACCGCGCCCAGCTGTGAGTTTGGCTCTTCCTAAGGCGTCGGTAAACTTAGAGGCTACGGTGAAGTACTCCGCATAGTTGTACAGCTTGAAGTCTACGCGGGCATTGGCTACCGGCTCTCCAGTGGGCGTCTTCACCTCGATGGTGAGGTCGGAGCTGGGGGCGTAGTGGTCGATCACATTGATCTCGGTGAAGAAGGGCGTCTGGCGGATCACCTCTTCGGGTCCGTCGTACGCTCCAAACACTTTGGTGTGCATGAGCATACCGCGCGAAGCACTTTCGTTGAACCACCCGAGGTTGAGCACAGGCTCAGGCTCGCAGGCACCTAAGAAGTACCACTGGCCATCGACCCACGCCTCGACCCATGCATGGTTATCGTCCGTATGCGCCCAGCGGGGCGTGTAGACCTGCCTAGCGGGGATACCCACAGAGCGGAGCGCTGCGACGAGCAGTGTGCTCTCCTCGCCACACCGTCCGTAGGCTGTACAGACGGTCGCTAGCGGGCTACTGGTGCGGGCATCTGTGGGGCGGTAGGTGACCTTCTCGTGGCACCAGTGGTTGACCTCCAGCACAGCGTCATACATAGACATGCTACTGACACGATCTTTGAGTTCCTTGTAGAAAACCTCTCGGCTATTGTCCAGGTTCTCATTATTGACCCTAATCGGTAGGACGAAGTGTCTGAACTCCCGCTCGGGTATCTGCTTGCCCCAGGGCATCTCCTGGCGAGTCTGTAGTGAGAGTCGCACATTGTGCTCGTAAAAGGCTCTGCTATAGTCATAACGATCGGGCAGGGGCAGGTACTGATAGAGGAAGTCTAGGTACTGCTCGACCTGATCGCTACTCGTTGGGGTAGCGGTTGGCTTCGTTTGCGCTAGAGCCAGTGACCCGCTTAGGAGCATCACTGTGATGAGGTAAAGGAGAGCTTTTCGTGTCATAAGATTTAGATAGAGAGTTGTATTTGCTGTGCAAAGATAAGTGTTTAGTGAATAGCTTTTAGGAAGTCGCGAACGATATCTGCCGAGGTCTCCTGCCTGCCGTCTGGTAGACGTTGAGATGCTGAGCCATGTATCTCCTGAGCACCCGTCTCGGTGAGTATGCGCCGGATGTTGCTCGCCGTCACACCGCCCCCAGGGAGTATCGTAATGGCTCCCGCAGCTCGCTCGATGAGCTGACGAATGATCGGGATGCCCAGTTCGGCAGTCTCCCGAGTACCAGAGGTGAGGATACGGGTGCAGCCCAGTGTGCAGATCCTCTCCATATCCTCTAGCGGGCTCTGCGACTCATCAAACGCCCGGTGAAACGTGAAGGAGACTCCCTGAGACCGCTCCACGAGTCGTCTTGTAGCGACCTCATCGACAGTGCCAGCGGGCGTCATAGCACCACTGACGATAGCATCAGCGTAGGGTAGCGTGGCCTCGATGTCTCGCTCCATGACGCGTAGCTCCTCCTCGGAGTAGACGAAGTCTCCCTCTCGCGGGCGGATCAAGACATGGATGCGAAGCTCGGGATAGAGGGCGCGCACCTCTCTGAGGAGTCCTAGGGAAGGTGTCAGTCCCCCTACGGATAGTGCGGAGCATAGCTCTATACGCTTAGCTCCTCCCGCCACAGCGGCCTGCACACTTCTCAAGCTGGCTGTGCACACCTCTAGTGTGTAGTCTCTTACCTCGCTGCGGTTGTCAAAAGTCTCTTCCTGCGTCATACGATATTATAATGGGTTGTCTCTTAAGTTTAGTGGTTTTGCTTCTTGAGTCAAGTGGCTTTGCTGCTTAGCCACGACAAACTTACTAAAAATGACTCGTAATAGACACGCTCTAGCCTCAGTGCCACATGTCATACGAGTGAGCGGATATAGGAAGCGGAATACCTGCTATTAGCTATGATCTTCCTTTGCAGCAGGTCAATGGGGGCAGATGGTGGGGGCGAGTCAGGCGAGGTCGAAGGTGTGCCACGAGCCGTGCCAGAGGTCGATGGTGAGGAGCTTGCCGAGGAGGGAGGGCGTCTGCCCTAAGGCTAGCTGGAGCGTTTGACTCGCTTGGATGCTGCCGATGACGCCAGCGGTGGCGCCGATGACGCCGGGCGGTACGATCTCCTCTGCGCTGTGCGGCTCGCTGTACAGGTCGCGGTAGCGTAGAGTACTAGAGGACGCAAAGATGGTGCATTGTCCTCGCCACCCTTCGATGGCACCATGCACAAGTGGCTTGGTGGCGCTGCGGGTGTAGTCGTCTAGGAGGTAGCGTGTGGGGTAGTTGTCCGTAGCGTCGACGATGATCTGATAGTCGGCTAGTAGAGTCGCCACATTGGTCTCATTAAGTCGCTCGGTGATCGCTTCGATCTGAAGGGTACTATTGAGCGCGGTGAGACGCTTTTGTGCTTGGATAGCTTTGGGGTGTGCGAGGTCGGCCTCACAATAGAGGATCTGACGCTGGAGGTTGGACGGGGAGACGACATCGCAGTCGATGATGGCGATGCGCCCGATGCCTGCAGCCGTGAGGTAGTAGAGTATAGGTGCTCCCAAGCCCCCAGCGCCAACGACTGCCACGCTCGTCTGAGCGAGTAGTCGCTGACCCTCGGGACCTATCTCGGGGAGCTGTAGCTGACGCTCGTATCGTGCGCTGTCAGCGATGCCCGTATTGTTTTGGGGCGTGCGGGTTACATCCACTGGTCCCAGTCTTTCCAGATGACTTCGTATCCCTGAGCTTTGATAGCAGCGATCATCTCTTCGGGAGAGCGTGAGTCGTTGATAGAGAACTGCTCTAGCTCAGGATTAGGATCGACATAACCGCCAGGCTGTGTGCTACTGCCGGCGCTCATAGAGTTGGCACCGATGCGTACCGCCATATCTCTGAAGGCGCTGCTCTCGCGAGTGGATAGGGAGATCTCGACCTCGGGGTCGAAGATGCGGTAAGCGCAGATGAGCTGTACCATCTGACGGTCGTTGATCGGGTCTGCAGGCATATAGGAGCCTACGTGCGGACGCAGACGGGGCAGCGAGATGGAGTACTTGGTCTGCCAGTGGTGGCTCTCAAGATAGTCTAGGTGTAGCGCGGTAAAGAAAGCGTCCGTGCGCCAGTTGTCTAGTCCTAGGAGGGCACCGATACCGACCTTGCGAAAGCCTGCCTCGGCAGCTCTGTCGGGTGTCTCTAGACGGAAGCGGTAGTTGGCCTTGAGTCCCTTGGGGTGAAAGCGTGGATAGCTCTCCTCGTTGTAGGTCTCCTGATAGACACAGACGTAGTGTGCGCCCGCCTCAACGAGGACTTTGTAATCCTCGACAGACATAGGCTGTACCTCGATGGATATTTGCGCAAACATAGGGCGTATGAGCTCGATGACCTGACGGTAGTACTCGACGCCAGCATGCTTGGGCGACTCGCCCGCCACGAGGAGAATATGGGTGAAGCCCATGTCGGCGATAGCTTTTGCCTCAGCCTGCACCTCCTCCATGGTGAGTACCTTGCGGACGATTTTGTTCTCCTGATTGAACCCACAGTAGACGCAGTGGTTGTGGCAATAGTTAGAGAGGTAGAGAGGCTCGTACATGCGTATGGTTTTGCCAAAGCGCTCGATGCTGAGCTGCTGTGCTTTGGTCGCCATAGCGTCTAGGTAAGCATCTCCCGCGGGGGAGATGAGTGCCTTGAAGTCGCGTAGCGTAGGCGTAGCTGTGGCGATGGCGTGCTCTACATCTTGAGCAGTAAAGGTGTCAAACTCAGCACACTCCTGCTCCCAATTGTACTGCTGCTTATAATCGTAGAATGTCATTAGTCAAAGAATCCTTGGAGTGGTGAAGTGGCGGTGGCGGTCATATCGGTGGCGGGCTGGTGCAGACCCATCTCGTAAGCTGAGCGACCAGCTTCGACAGCTTTTCTAAAGGCGATGGACATAGCTACGGGGTCGGCAGCGGTGGAGATAGCGGTATTAACAAGTACCGCATCGGCACCTAGTTCCATAGCCTCGGCAGCGTGTGAGGGGCGACCGATACCAGCGTCTACAACTACGGGGACGGTGCTCTCAGCAATGATGATACGTAGCATGTCTCTCGTGGTGAGTCCCATATTGCTACCGATCGGAGCACCGAGGGGCATGACGCAAGGCGCACCGACCTCCTCGAGTCGCTTACAGAGCACAGGGTCTGCCTGTATGTATGGCATGACGATGAAGCCCTCCTTGACGAGCTGCTCGGTGGCGCGGAGCGTCTCCATAGCGTCGGGGAGGAGGTACTTGGGGTCGGGGTGTACCTCTAGTTTGATCCAGTTGGTCTGTAGCGCCTCACGGGCTAACTGTGCTGCGTAGACCGCCTCGTCGGCATTGCGTGCGCCAGAGGTGTTGGGTAGGATGATGACATTGGGGCGTGTGATGCTCTCAATGAGTGTATCGTGGAGGCCTGCAGAGGTCTCTACTCGGCGAAGCGCGACGGTGATAAGCTCGCTACCAGAGGCGTCTAGCGCGTCTGACATAAGTTGATTGTTGGCAAATTTGCCAGTTCCGATGAAGAGGCGCGAGGTAAAGTCGTGATCTCCGATTTTCAATGACTTAGTCTGCATGTGTATAGTAGATTAGAATGTATGTCTATAGGATATATTTAGGAAAGCGTGATCTGTGATGCCGTAACTGCGATACGACTTGGGCCATATCAGTGGCGTGCTCGATGGCACCGCTCACGGCGATGCCGTCAATATTTTCGTTGCCTAAGAGCGTCTCAGCATCTTCCGGCTGTATGCCTCCGATAGCCACAATCAGAGGAAGGGTGTAGCAGCGATCTGTCTCTAAAGCTTGCTGAGCTATCTGCGAGATCCCCTCTAAGCCTAGGATAGGCGCGAGAAGTGCTTTGGTCTGTGTGTCTCGATAGGGTCCCACGCCGATGTAGTCAATGTCGGCCGCCAAGGCAGGCGGTAGGTCGTCGAGGCTATTGACCGTATAGCCGATGATGTAGTCGTCGCCTAGGATGCGTCGCGCCTCTTGCGGAGGGCAGTCTCGCTTGCCGAGATGCACCCCGTCAGCGTCTACAGCGATGGTGGCGATGATGTCGTCGTCGATGAGCAAGCAGGCATGGTAGCGATCGGTCAGTGTGCGGAGGCGCAGGCCCATCTCGATGCGCTCCTCGGTGGTCGCCTCTTTGAGTCGTAGCTGCACCCAGAGCCCGCCCGCCTCGAGGTATTGGGACACCTTATTATACAATGTGTCGGGGTCTGACTCGTTGGTCACGTACTGTAGATCAAAGTCAAAGTACAGATGCTGCTTCTTCCAATCCCCTGAAAGAAACTTGGGGTAAAGTAGCTGTCGCCCAGGACGGTTTGGTTGCCCCGCAAAGACAGTAGCGAGGTAGTGGCAAGCACGCTGCACAGAGCTTACGAGACTGAACTCCATAGCCCAGTAGCTGGCGATGGCTGCGGAGAGCATACAGCCAGTGCCGTGGATCGACTTGTCGTAGCGATGCGTATAGAAGGGATAGATGCCGTCACGGGTGATCAGTTGGTTGACTACAAGATGTGGCGAAGTGGTATCGTGTCCACCCTTGAGGAGGATAGCCACACCATGCTTCTGAGCGATGCGCTGGAGCTCTGCGGGATCGTCAGTACCAAAGAGCGCCTGAGCCTCAGGCTTGTTGGGCGTGACGAGGCTTACTTCATTCAATAGGGTAGCGAGCTGGTCCTGCTCCTCTGTCCAAAGGCGGGTTTGCGTCTCCTCGGCGGCTGTGGGCTGGAGGATAGGGTCCCAAATGATTCGCTTGACGCCCAGCGCCTTCATCTGCGCAACGATCTGCACCGCCTGCTGTAAGTTCTGCACCATACCGAGCTTAGCCACGGTGACCGGGTGGTCGGTGAGAAGCATCGTCAGCGACTCTTGAAGTTGGTCGGACGGCGTAGCGGTAGCGGAGACGAAGCGGTGCAGGCTCTGTGCTGTGAGCGTAGAGATAACGCTGTAGCACTGCACGCTCAGATCATTTGCGATGCGGGTGTCTACGCTGATGCCAGCTCCCGATGTGGGGTCGTGACCCGCAACGGTCAGGATGGCGGGCGTTTGGTACTGATCCAGACGCTCTTGTCGTTGCTCCTGCGGTTGCGACCAGATGTCGCCTAGTACGGCGACCCCAGCGTAGCCCGCCTTTGAGATGGTCTCTTGACTTTCGGGGGTAATGCCCCCAAGAGCGTAGACAGGGTAAGGGAGCTGGAGCAATTCCTCCCGACACGAGAGTAAGGCGGGGTTGCCCTGATAGCCCTCCTTGCTGATGCTGTCAAAGAGCGGGCTGAGCAAGGCGTAGTCTGGTGTAAAAGGCAGATCCAGTAGCTCTTGAATCGAATGCGCCCCGACCGCTATCGTCTGGTGAGGAGCGAGAGGTATATCCCTCCACTCCGCCACACGACGATAGGGTAAGTAGACGCCCGCCACGTCATACTCCGCCAGTAGCGCATAGTGATCACACAGCACGACATACTGGTGATAGGTGGGCTCTAGATTGTCTAAGACCTGCCTAAAGTCAGCCTCAGAAGCTCCTGGCATGCGCAGGTGTACCTTACAGATGCAGCTTCTTACGACATCAATGATATCGCCAGCTACATCTTCTACATACTTACGTTCGGGCGGCGTGATGATGATCATGGGGCGTCGGGCGGTTTATTGATTACTTGTCGTCCTCGATGCGTTTCTGCAGCTGACGACTAGCACGCATCGAGCAGAAGTGCTCACCACACATGGAGCAGAAGTGTGCCTCCTTGTGTCCCTCAGCGGGTAGCGTCTCGTCGTGATACTGAAGTGCGGTCTCGCTGTCGAGTGCTAGGTGGAACTGATCCTTCCAGCGGAACTCATAGCGTGCCTTGCTCATAGCGTAGTCGCGGTAGTATGCGCCTGGGTGTCCCTTAGCTAGGTCGGCCGCGTGGGCTGCGAGCTTGAAGGTGACGACACCCTCCTTGACATCGTCCTTGTTGGGCAGGCCTAGGTGCTCCTTGCGGGTCACGTAGCAGAGCATCGCTGTGCCGCGCCACGCAATCATAGCACCACCTATGGCACTAGTTATGTGGTCATAGCCTGGGGCAATGTCAGTGACCAACGGCCCGAGCGTGTAGAAGGGAGCTTCGTTGCAAAGGTCTAGCTGCAAGTCCATGTTCTCCTTGATACGCTGCATAGGTACGTGACCAGGGCCCTCGATGAGGACCTGCACGCAGTGCTTGTCCGCAATGCGAGATAGCTCACCCAGCGTACGTAGCTCGGCAAACTGTGCCTCATCGTTGGCATCGGCGATAGAGCCAGGACGCAAGCCGTCACCGATACTGATACCTACGTCGTAGCGAGCGCAGATCTGACAGATCTCGTCAAAGTGCTCGTAGAGGAAGCTCTCACGCTTGTGCGTCGTACACCAGTTCGCCATGATGGCACCGCCACGAGAGACGATACCAGTGAGGCGCTTCATCGTCAGCGGGATGAACTGCCAGCGCAGGCCAGCGTGGATGGTGAAGTAGTCGACACCCTGCTCCGCCTGCTCGATGAGCGTGTCGCGGTAAAGCTCCCAGGTGAGCTTGTCTGCCTGTCCCTTGACCTTTTCCAAAGCTTGGTATAGTGGCACGGTGCCTACAGGTACTGGCGAATTGCGAATGATCCACTCTCTCGTCTCGTGGATGTTGCGCCCCGTAGAGAGGTCCATGATGGTGTCAGCACCCCAGCGGATAGCCCAGACCGCTTTCTCAACTTCCTCCTGGATAGAGGAGGTGATGGGCGAGTTACCAATGTTGGCATTGATCTTGACGAGGAAGTTACGTCCGATGATCATCGGCTCGCTCTCCGGGTGGTTGATGTTGTTGGGGAGGATAGCTCGTCCAGCAGCTATCTCGTCACGGACGAACTCAGGGGTGATGCGCTCCGGGATATTAGCTCCAAAGCTCTCGCCTAGATGCTGTGGGTACTGCTCTCGGATCTCGTCAATGAGCTGATTCTCACGGATAGCGACATACTCCATCTCGGGGGTGATGATCCCCTGACGCGCATAGTATAGCTGCGTGACAGGATGCTCCTCGGTGCCTACGAGCGGCTGGTCGTTGAGATGGGCAAAGCGCAGATGATCTAGCGAAGCGTCTTGTCTCCGCTTGCGACCATACTCCGAGCTCTGTTCCTTCAGTCTCGTCGTGTCGCCACGCTCCTCGATCCACTGCTGGCGTATCTTAGGTAGCCCTTGGTGCGGATCGACATGATAGTCGGGATCGGTGTAGGGACCCGAGGTGTCGTAGACTACGACCGAGCCGTTGTTGTGCCGTACACCCTCCTCATCAATGGTGTCAGAGAGTGTGATGCGACGCATCGGCACGCGAATGTCGGGGCGAGAGCCGGTGACATATATCTTAGTAGAGCCAGGGAGTGGACCCTGAGAGATGTTTAGATTGTCCGTTTGATCTTTTTGCTTCATAGAGTAAAGAGATTAAGTGTGTTTGGAAGAAGAGGAGTGTTTTAGCCACCCATTGCTGCGGTAATGATCGTGACAGCATCACCCTCGCAGAGCTGGTGCGTAGGCCAGGCATCACGTGGTATGACACGATGGTTGACCGCTAGTGCCGTGTGGTCGAGCGTCGCGACGACAGGCGATACCGCCTCTAGTAGCGAGGTACCAGCCGGCAGGTCGTGGGGAGTCTTATTGATCGTTACTTGCATAAGCCATATAAAAAGAAAAAGAGCCTACATACCTTCATCAGTCTGGTATGTAAAACTCTTAGTGTGTACCGCCAAGCTGAAGGGCTTGGCAAGTAGGGTGTCCCAGTATGAGAGTCTGCACGGTCAGCGTGTAGTCGTTCTCTTTGCCTACGCCAGTATTATCTGGATCAGGTCGAGGGTCTCATCTCAGCCACCATGCAGTCGCACTGTGGCACCCCTAAGAGTCACCCACAAAGGTAGTAAAAAATATCAGAGTAGCCAACCCGACTGCAGCTCCTCGATCCGGTGGAGGCCGTTACATGCTGAGTCGTTGTTGGTATTCTTTTGCAACAATGCCTCCCCTCGCTAACTCTTGTCTAGGAGTATCCATAGAGCGCGGGCGTTGTTTGAGCTATTTGTATCGTGCTGATTTCGTTATATATGCGAGTTCCAAAAGTTGTTCCCCTTTTGGAACTAAAAAGTTCCAAGGGAGGAACTCTTTAGTTCCAACGGAGGAACTTTTCGATTCCTAGGTAGGAAAATAAAGTTTCCAGCGTTGGAAATTTGTTTTTCCAAGGTAGGAAAACTCTCCTCTTGACGAAAAGAGCATATCGGGAAGGGGGAAAACGAAAAGTCACGCCCAGGAGAGCGGTTGCTCCTAGGCGTGACTAAGACAAAGTAAACTTGAGGCAGGTTGCGACCCCGTGCGGGTTACTCCTGCATCAGTGCCTCTATATCGGCCTTTGGCTTGGCGCTGGTACGCTGCCTAGCGTGGAAAGCTTTGTAGAGGGCGGGTACGACAATCAGCGTCAGCAACGTGGAGAGCGCCATACCGCCGATGATGACCCACGCCATACCGGTGCGTAGCTCAGCACCCGAGCCGCCTGAGAGCGCTACGGGGAGCATACCGATGATGGTCGATAGTGCCGTCATGAGGATCGGGCGGGTACGTAGCTTGACCGCCTGAATGAGTGCTTCGTCCACGGACAAGCCTTCGCCACGCGCTTCGTTGGCAAAGTCCACCAGCAGGATCGCATTCTTAGCAACGAGACCGATCAGCATCACCATGCCGAGCATGGCGTAGATGCTCATAGCGGTATTGCTCATAGCCAAGGCTAGGAGCGCACCCACGATGGATAGCGGGATGGCGACCATGACGACGAGCGGATCCGTCCAGTTGTTGTACAGTAGGACGAGGGCTAGGTAGATGAAGAGTAGGGAGAGCAGGATAGCGGTGGTGAGGACGCTCATCGAGTCGGCCATCTTCTTCATATCTCCAGCGGTCTGTATCTGTACGCCTTGGGGCATCTGCGCCTCGCTGAGCTGGCCCATAAACTGCTTGGCGATGGCTCCTGCTGGTACGCCGTAGGCTTGTGCACGCAGAGTCACCGAGCTGTTGCGGTTGAAGCGCTCCAAGCGACTAGGCCCGATGCCGAGCGTCACATCGGCAAACTGCGACAACTGTATCAGGTCGCCTTGCGGATTGGCGACGGTGAGACTTGCCACATCTTCGATGGAGCGACGAGAGAGCTTGTCGGCACGTATATTTATCGCATACTCGTAGTCCCCCTGCGTGTAGCGGAGCTGGTCATTGCCCTGGAAGAGGGTCTGCATCATACCCCCCACATTGTCTAGCGTTAGTCCCAGATTGGACATCTTATCGCGATCCACCCGCACGAGGATCTCGGGGGTAGCGTTTTCGACCGAAAGGGTAGGCTGTATGACTCCCGGGATGGTGCTCAGGAGCGCCAAAGCCTTGTCCGCAAAGAGCGCCACCGAATCCTTGTCCGCACCTGAAACGATGTACTCGACAGCCGCCTTGGAGACGGTGCCAGTCATGCTCACACTATAGACGTTGACACGCGCATCAACGAGGTAGTCGGTCAGAGGTTTGCGGATACGAGCCACGTAGGCTTCGGTACCTTCGGGCGTCTTCCGTAGCTTGACATCTAGCTCGGCGAGGTAGGGGGTACCTTTGCTGCTCTGGCTGTTGTCACTCGTTAATCCGACCATGGTCACCACTTTCTCCACCTCGGGGCGCTGCATGAGCCACGTCTCAGCCTTGCGCACGAGCTGGTTGGACTCAGCCATAGAGATGTCCTTGGGCATCTCGAGCTGTATGATACACTCTTGGCGGTCCATGTAGGGCTGGAACTCAAAGTTGATAAAGCCCAAGGGGAAGAGGACCAGCACTGCAGCCATCAGCGCGACGACGATGCCTGCCAAAGCCCAGCGGTGGCTTAGTCCCCAGCGTGTGAGTGACGAAATGCCCTCGGCAAAGCGGCTGATGCCACGCTCGAAGCCCGTGAGCATACGACCCAGCGGACGGTCGTTACGTAGTGGCTGTATGTTGCCCAGCCTAGATGTGAGCAGAGGCACCAAGGTGAGGGCAGCGAGTAGGCTAAAGAGGATGGCGATGACGATCACAGCGCAGAACTGACGCAAGATGTCCGACACCAGCGAATTGGTAAAAATGATCGGGAGGAAGACCACCACGAGGACGAGCGTCACAGAGATGACGGTAAGACCGATTTCGCTGAGTGCGTCCCAAGTGGCTCGGACACGGTTCTTGCCCATCTCCATGTGGCGGTAGACATTCTCGATGACCACGATGGCATCGTCGACGAGGACCCCGATGACCAGTGAGAGGGCTAGGAGCGACATCATATTGAGTGTGAAGCCGAAGATGCGCATCCCGATGAAGGAGGAGATGAGCGATACGGGCACCACGACCATCACGATGAGCGCATTGCGCACGTTGTGCAGGAAGAGCAGTATCACGAGCGATACGAGTAGGATCGCTAGGATCAGGTCGGTCAGCACGGAGCTGATAGCATTGCGTGTGAAGGTGGTTGTGTCTTGTGCTACCTCCACTTTGAGTCCCTCAGAGGCGTACTGCTCCTCAAGGCTTTGGATCTGCTTGCCGACAGCTTCGCTCACCTGGAGCGCATTGGCATCGGACTGTTTGAGTATATTGAGCAGTATCGCCTCCTGGCCATTGACGCGTCCCATCTTGACAGGGTCTTTGACCCCGTCTACTACCTCAGCGACATCCTCTAGACGTATGGGTGCGCCAGAGACATTGCGCAGGATGATCTGGCGTAGCTCCTCGATAGAGGTTATTTTGCCAGAAAGACGTACGGCCATCTGCGTTTCGTCGCTCTGCAGGTAACCTGTCGGGAAGTCGAGATTGGACGCTCTGATGGCACCCTGCACCATCATTGGTGTGATGCCAAACTCCTGCATGCGTCCCTTGTCAAGGTTGATCTGTATCTCACGCTCTACACCACCGACGAGGTCTACATTGGCAATGCCCTTGATGTGCGATAGTTCGGGGACGATGCGCTTGTCCACAAGGTCGTAGAGCTCTGTGGAGCCGATGTCGGCTCTGGCGGAGAGGATCAGGATCGGCTTCTCGTCTACTGACACCTTAGATATACGAGGGGCAAAGACTTCGCGAGGAAGCTCGGCACGCTTGGCAGCAAGACGGTTTTGCGCCTCGGTCATAGCTTTGTCAATGTCGGTACCAAAGTCAAAGGAGACCATGATCATCGACATACCCTCGAAAGAGTAAGACTGCATCTGGTCAATGCCCTCCATGCTGGAGAGCACCTCCTCGGCCTTTTGCGTTAGCGAGTTCTCCACCTCGCTAGGCGATGCGCCTGGGTAGATGATCTGTACGTTGAGCAGAGGCGGTGTAAACTTAGGCATCAGCTCTGCACTCAAGCTCTTGAAGCTCAAGTACCCCAGCACAGTCAGCAGTATGAAGAGTACTGTGACGTAGATGGGGCGTTGGATAGATAACTTTACGATTTTCATGCTGTGGTCCGCTAAGTCACTCGTTGATGGTCTTGACGGGTAGTCCGTCCGATACGTTGATGAGTCCGGCTACGATGACGCTTTCGCCAGCTTGTAGTCCGCTCAGCACCTCAATGCGGTCACCGATGAGAGAGCCAGCAGTGATCGCCCTCTGCTTAGCTACGCCCTGCTCTACGACATAAACGTGAGCGTCCTTGACGCTGCCGACGATAGCGCGGCGGGGAATCAAGATACCGTGCGTTTCCTGCTGATTGCCAAAGGATACGGAGACATACATCCCAGGGCGCAGTCCGTCGGTGTCCTGCTTGTCTAGCGTCACATCCACGGGGAAGGCGAGCGCGTGGTTTGCCTTGTCACCTACCATAGATATCTTGCCTGTGATCGTTTGACCAGGATAAAGCTCGCTCTCCACGGAGACCGTCTGTCCCTTGGTGAGTTGCAAACGCTGGCGCTCGGTCACGAAGCAACTAGCTTTGAGCTGTGAGTCATCGACGATGTCAAAGAGCTTCGTGCCTGGGTTGACATAGCTCCCGACCTCTACGTAGCGCTTGTAGATCTCTCCTGAGATAGGCGCCTTGATAGAGGCATCGGTAAGGCGACTGCGACTAGATATGTATCGTCCCTGAGCAGCGACCATCTGCGTGTGCATCGTCGAGAGCTGTTGGTCGGTCACACCGCCCTGATCGTGCGCCTGCTGGAAGCGCTCGTAATCCTTCTTGGCAGCTTCGTAAGCCACCCGACTAGCCTCGGCATCGGCTCGAAGTGTCTCGGCATCGAGCTGTATGAGGAGCTTGCCCTTGGAGACATGGTCTCCCTCGTCGGCATAGAGCGACACGATACGTCCGCCGAGGCTAGAGACGAAGGATAGATCTTGTACACCCTCCACGAGCCCATTGGCAGTGAAGTCTGCGGTATAGTCGCTCTCGCTGACTACCTCTGTGCGTACAGCCACGGCCGACTCCTCAGCGAGGAGAGCTTGTGTCTTGGCGGTGGTGGATTGCTTGTTCAGTACTAGGACTAGTACGATGAGTCCGATAGCTAGCACGATGGTTATCGGTAGATAGACTTTTCGTTTCATAACTATATAAGTGTGATGCTATTGAGTTGTTCTTTAATTCATTAAGTCTCTGATCTCGCCTTTGCTCTTCTTGAGATCGATGTAGGCTTTGATATAGTCGCCGAGGGCGTTGGCGTAGGTCATCTGCGCCTGCACGAGCGACTGACTCGCATTGAGCACATCTGATAGCGAAGCTACACCGAGGGTGAAGTTTTGCTGTGCTAAGTCGAAGACCTGTGCTGCAAGGGTTTGGTTTTCCTTTTGTAGTGAGATCGTCCGCTGAGTGTCTTGTAGCTTGAGCGAAGCGTTGAGATGCGCCATGCGTAGCGACTGATCGAGGGAGCGCAGATCCTCCTGCGCCTTGAGCAGATCCATGTGACTCTCGCGCACCTTAGAGAGACGAGAGAGACCGCTAAAGATAGGTACCCGCAGGCTCAGCCCCAGCATCGCTGTCGGGTAACTGTACTGCGTGTTGCCACCGCCAAAGAGCTTGTCGCTCATGTAGTTGTACTGAGCGTTGAAGGCAAGAGATAGGGTAGGAATGTAGTCATACCGCTTAGAGCGCTCTTGTAGCTGAGCCATCTTCTCACGCTCTTGTAGTTGCTGGTAAGCGATATGCTGTACGGGGTCAAAGGCTGCTGCTCCACTCTCGGCGATCTCCTGCTGAGCTAGTAGATCTAGGTCTAGCGGAGCGATCACGATCGGCTCTGTGACCTCTAGTCCCATCTGTAGCTTGAGGAGGTTTTTCTGCACCTCCAGTCCGCTCTCGATAGCTGCTTGCTGTGTCTTGAGGTTGGTCAGGTTGACTTTGAGACGATCTACGTCTACCTTCTTGATCAAGCCACTGGAGTAGCTAGCCTCCATCGTGCGAAGCATCTTGTCTACTAGCTCTACACTATGCCCCATCTGCTCGGCTGCATACTGCGTGACCTGAGCTCCATAATATAGTGTCGCCGTCTGGGCGATCACATCCTCCTCGGTCGAGGTGGCTGCTAGTGTTGCCATACGCTCGGAGACCTTGGCAATGTCGAGCGTGTTAAAGAGCGACATATTGAGTATCTGCTGATTGACGGCAACTCCAGCATTGGCACTGTACTGCGTGCCCATCTCGATGGTCATATACTGCGAAGCGTTGGGGTCGCGCATCTTCTCGGGGAGCATATTGTTCATAAAGTTCGGCATGATGAACTTAGCCTTCTTAACGTTGTCATTTAGCGCAGCCGACCCGCTGATCTGAGGCATTAAAGCTCCGATCACCTCTTTGCGAGCCTGCTTCGCTTTCTCCTGATCGTAGGATGACTTCTTGACATTACTGTTGTGCTGCACAGCATAGTTGAGACATTGCTGTAGCGAGTAGCTCTCCTGAGCATAGCCTGAGGCTACGAGCAGGAGCAGGCTGATGAGGAGCAGACCAGTGCGATGATTAGATTTTATCATGATTGTGGTGTGTAAACTAATTCCCTTGTGTCGAGACGATAGCCCGTAAGTGATACTGTAGTATGGAGGCAAAGTAGCTCCCCGAGAGCAACGGCTTGCTGCGTATCACCGCCTGTATGTAAAAGCCAAATATCGAGTAAGACATATACTCGCATACGAAGGGGATGTCTAGATCGGCCCTATAAAGACCCGTCCGGACGCCCCGCTGCAGATTGGCCGTCATCTTCTCGCCGAAGTAGTTAGACCCCATGACATGCTCCAGCATCGCCTGATCGGGATTGCTACGCATCAGGTCGGAGAAGAAGACGGGGTTCAGCGTTACGAAGAGCTCGTCTAGCTGTGCGAAGCCCTTTGTCAAGCTCTCTATGGCACTCACCTCCTCGTCATCGAGTATCGAGAGCACACGCTGGAAGTCTTCTGAGATAGCGTGCACGCACTCCTTGAGCAGCTCCTCCTTGGAGCTGAAGTTATTGTAGAGGGTCTTCTTCGTGATCCCCATCTTGGTAGCCATCTCATCGAGCGATAGTCTGAAGCCCTCTTGCTTGAGTATGCTGATCGCCTTGGCTACATACTTATCCTTGCGACTATTTGTATTCATACGGTCTATATTTAAGACGTTTCGACTTGAAACTAGAACTGTTTCGTCTTACATTACGACGCAAAGGTACACTTTTTCTAATACAAAAGTGTAATCCGTGTAGTTTATTCTCGGATATTTGGTGAAAAGAAGGAGAAATAGTCGGACTAGATCGTCCTGTCAAGTGACGAAAAGCCTGTATTAAGGCGCATCTAGGTCGAAAAAGAGAATCCCCACGTAGGAAATCGAAAATCCCCACGTGGAGAAGAAAAAATTCTTCGGAAGAAATGAATCTCGTCTACGTAGAAAAAGAAAGATAGCCACGTGGGGATTTGATGATTTCCACGTGGCTATTAGCCTTTTCTAAGCAAATTCGTATCGTTGGCTTATGAGGGATTCTAATTTATAGTGG
>ERZ773148.992-NODE-992-length-24082-cov-25.984143_pt1 | contig 24082 bp, 25 predicted proteins | sample MGYA00580846_ERZ773148 | MGnify/ENA primary metagenome ERZ773148 (study PRJEB29015, sample SAMEA2737879) | human gut metagenome | biome: human gut; feature: human-associated habitat; material: faeces | place: China | collected 2012 ... | reverse complement strand
GTGCTTTACTTAAACCCTGATTCAACCCTATATCATCTTCAATAATCAATAATTGTTCCATGTATCTCACTCCCTCGTTATTCAAAGGCCACCATTATTTCCTTGGGTAATTTTTCGTTCTCACAGTTCAGAAGATAGGCGATTGCTCTGCTTGCAAATTTGTTTGTTTTCACTGTATCCCAATCGGCAAGCAAAATGACCTCTGCCTTGCCGTTCTCAAAATCTAATGATATTTCGCCCCATTCGCCGTCGCAGTCTGCCTGATATTCGTAGATTGCGGCGGCGATTTTCTTTTTTCGCTTGGTCTTGGATTTCTGTTTTAGCCGGACTGCATGGATTGCGCCCTCGGCAACCAACAATTCCGTCAACTTGTCCACTGCTTTTCGGTAGGCTCGTTCTGCACCGCTGGCTGTACTGCCCTCAAACATAACCGCCAGTTCTTCAAAGGTGGGGCGGTCTTTCCATGAGCTGACACGCCCACAAGTCATGCAAATTGCTAACCGTTTTTCGAGCAAGGTCTGTTCCCGGTAATTCAGTTTCTCAAATGCCCGCTGCACCTTTTCTGCCTGTATGCCGTTCCAGAGGATATCGGTATAGTTCCAGCTATCGTCAAGGGCTACATCCTCGCCTGTTTCTTCGCCGTCCTCGTCTGTGACATAGAAAGGCTGCTGATTGCGGATTCCACGGACAACTTTCAGATATTCTTCCGCAAGGGCAAGATCGCAGTTGTATTTCTTGGAAAATTCGTTGACCGCATCCTTGGTATTGTGGTACAGCCAAGCCATTGACCGCACCATTTTGTAATTGGTCAGAGAGGACACCGACCATTTTTCTTCGCCCATGCGAAAACGGAGCATAGCATCCCGGATGAACGGGAAAATGTATGTAGCATACTCTGCACCCTTGGCAAGGTCATAGTCCATCAGCTTTTGGAGCATTTGCTCCCGGCAGGAGAGCTTTATATCTATAAATCGGTCTGTGTCATACAGATCGCCGCCATCCACACCGAGAAAGTCTTTGATGCGCTTGTTAAGCTGCGGCTCGTAGTGGTGTAGGAAGAATGAGAAATATATCAAATTCTTTTCCTGCAAGGCAGACAGGATATATTCGTTCAGATTGCCCACCGCTGGAGGCTCCGGTTCCAGTTGGAAAATGTGCTCTGCCACATAGGAAATGATGCCGTCATCGTGCGGATTGACTTGGTGTTTTAGTATGTATCCGGTCATATTCCATGTAAAATCATTCAGCATAGCGCACCTTCTTTCAACTTTCAAAATCTATTCAGTCAAACAATATGTGCTGCCCAAATATGTACCCTGATTTTTTGACCATTTCTATTCAAAATGATTTGAGCATGCTTCAACTCTCCATATCCCGTTTCCACATCTAAAAGACTACATTCTCGTGGAAACGGGTAGGAATATTTATCAAAATGGTTGAAAATGTTTTTATAACCCAAATCGAAGTTTTTGGCAGTGGTATAAACTATCAAAAAAGTGTACGGGCAACCGTTGGGGTCGTATTTTGTAAGAACTTTATTCATGTGGGAGTCTAATCGCTCTCTTTCCAATGAAGATACCTTTATTCCCTCTATCACTACAACAGGTAATCCATCATAACAAAGCTGAATATCAACCTCCCCAGCCTCGTCACCGTTTTCTGAGTCTCCTTGCCTTGTTTGATCTTTCATGAAATAGCTCTCGCCCAAAATATCCCGAATATAATCATTCATTGTATCTTCGCTACTATCTGCGTTGTAGTGGTGATTACGCTGTAGCTTTGAAAGTGCTCGTAACATTTTGTCGCATATTTCTTTTTCGGGTATTCGGCTATCATCTTCTATTTGTGCAGTACTACAATCTTCTTTGTATTCGTCCAAATGATCCTTCAATACATATAATTTTGACTCTAATTTGTCAAATCGTGTTTTGTCATCCCATCCGGTAAAATGGGATGACAATGCAATTATTTCGTCAATGTATGCGTCACCTTCTATTTTGGCAAGTTCAAAACACACTCGGTCTTTCCACTGCAAAAAGACTGGATTCTTATATATGGTTTGCAGATCTATGCTGGATGTTTTATGTGTTCCAGTATTGTAGTCATACATTGAAGCCACTGGGTAGCTCTCTGTGGTAAATAGTGTTTTGATTTCCGGTGCTTGATCAATCAATTCTTTTATAGCATCCACATTAATCATAGTTTTTGTCATTCCTTTCGCTTCGCTCAAGGCACAAACAAGTTATGAAAAAATGTTGTACCTCTCCACTATTTGATTTATAATCCCTGTAGGGAATAGCAATACACTACAGAGCACGGAAGGAGGAGTGGCGAATTTATTCCGACCCCGTATCATTATATGTGCCGTCATCCTTTCAAGCACAAACAAGTGGGACTTTGAGCCCGGACTCTTATCATTGGTAATAAACCATGTTTATTCAGTCACAGGATGACAGTCACTGTTGCTATTCCTTTTTATAAGGTGGTGATACTTATGATGAAGTTAAAATACCCCATCTGCTGTGGGCTTGACGTCCACAAAAATGTTATCGTTGCAACCATCGTAATCACTAACAGGGACGGAGTATCCGAATACAGGCAAAAATCCTTTTCAACCATCAACTCGGATATTCAAAAGTTTCACAACTGGCTTATCGAGAATAATTGTTATCACGTTTGTATGGAATCCACAGGAAAGTATTGGATTCCTATTTTTAATTATCTCGAAAAGGACATAGAGGTCTGCCTTACACATCCCAAATATGTCAAAGCTATCAAAGGCAAGAAAACGGACAAAAAGGATTCAAAATGGATTGCCGACCTCTACAAATTTGACCTTGTCAGATGTTCCTTTATCCCTCCCAAGGATTTCCGCCAGCTCCGGGAACTTGCCAGATACCGCTTTAAGCTGGTCTGCATGAAATCCTCTGAGAAGAACCGCATCCAGAACTGTATGACCGTTTCCAATGTCGGCATTGCCAGCGTGCTTTCTGACCCTTTCGGCAAAACAGCAACCGAAATCATGTCTTATCTGCTGGAGCATACCGCTGATTCCATTGACGAAAAGGCTGTCCGAAAACTGATAAAAAAAGGGGCCAAAGCCAAGTCTGATGAAATCATCGAAGCAATCAGAGGCTGCAACATTGAAACAGACCAGGCAAAAAAACTGGAACTGGCCCTTGGCCATCTGGAATATCTTGACGGTATGATTACCCAGACCGAAGTGGAACTCTATGTCCGTATCAAACCTTATTATGAGTTTGTGGAATTTGTCAGCACCATGCCCGGCATGACAGAGTTAAGTTCCACCATTGTTCTCGCAGAAACAGGCGTTGACATGAACATTTTTGATGATGCCAAACACCTCTGTTCCTGGTGTGGACTTTCTCCTTCCAACAATGAATCCGCAGGTAAGAAAAAATCTGTCCGAATTGCCAAAGCAGGCGCTTACTTGAAACCGATGATGGTACAGTGTGCCCTTGCCGCAATCAAAAACAAAAAGCAGCCTTATTTTGCAATCAAATATGGGCGAATCAAAAAGCGTCGTGGCCATAAGAAAGCAATCATTGCCATCGCAAGAATGATGATGGTCTGTATTTACCATATGGTCTCGGAAAAGAAACCTTTTACCCCTGCTGACTATGAGGAATTGATGAAGCCTCAAAACCATGTAGAGCGTGTTGTTCTGAATGAAAACAATGTTTTTGCCTATCTTGAAAGTCTTGGTTACGATAGTTCTAAGTTAGTGAAGCGCAACGATAACTAATCTTTATTCTATTGTCAAACAATCGCAAAATCAGGGGTTTTATGAACCCTTATATAAGTGGGGAGTATCCCAAAGATTGTGTAAACCTCTAAACTGATGTAAGATAGAATTACTCAGTTTGGAGGTTTTATTATGGCAAGGAAAAATGACACACCACAGAAAGCGGCAATGCGGGAACTCATGAGCGGTTATCTCAAACAAAACAACGTCAAGATCAAAGATGGCACAGATGTCAATGCGATTATGCGTGACATGATGAGTGTCATATTGGAAGGTGCCCTCGATGAGGAAATGAATGAGGAGCTTGGATACTCCAAGTATGATTACCGTAACAAAGAAACTGACAACAGCAGAAACGGCCATTCCCAGAAGACCATGCACACCAGCTATGGAGACATGGAGATTGATATCCCACGGGACAGAAAAGGGGAATACGAACCTCAGGTGGTCAAAAAATATCAGAATACCGTCACCCAGGACATGGAGGAAAAGATCCTCTCCATGTACGCTAAGGGCATGACCACCCATGATATCGAGAGCCATATGCGGGAACTGTACGACATCGATATCTCAGACAGTACCATCAGCCGTATCACGGACAAAATCCTGCCTATCGTAAAGGAATGGCAGGAACGGCCATTGGAAGAGATTTACGCAGTGGTATTCCTGGATGCCGTCCACTTCCATGTACGCAGCGAGGGACGTATCGTAAAGCAGGCCGTGTATATCGCCATAGGGATTGATATGTCCGGGAGGAAAGATGTCCTGGGTATGTATGTAGGGCAGAATGAAAGCGCCAAGTTCTGGCTCTCCATTCTGAACGGATTAAAGAACCGGGGTGTGGAGGATATCCTGATTGCGTGTGTCGATGGGCTTTCCGGTTTCCCACAAGCGATAGAAGCCGTTTATCCCCAGACAGAAATCCAGCAGTGCATCATCCATCAGATCCGCAACACCACCCGTTTTGTCTCCTACAAAGAGATTAAGCCGCTGATGGCTGATTTAAAGAAAGTGTATGCGGCACCGACTGAGGAAACCGCCGTATCGGAATTGGACAGTTTTGATGAAAAATGGAGTGGGAAATATCCTAAAATCGCCAAGTCCTGGCGTGATAACTGGGTAAATCTATCCACCTATTTTAAGTATCCAGAGGCAGTCAGACGCCTGATATATACGACAAATACCATAGAAGGATTTAACCGTCAGCTGAGAAAAGTGACCAAATCGAAGACGGTATTCCCATCCGATGACAGCCTATTAAAAATGCTGTATCTAGCAATGATGGATATCACGAAGAAATGGACGGGGCACCGTCAGGATTGGGGTCAGATCCATTCCCAACTGGAAATATTTTTTGAAGAACGATTGTCCTGATAATAAGCAGAGTAGGGCAGCGGTCGGGTTGCCTTGGCAGCCCCGCTTGACATACCCAGAATGCGTATTATAATACAAACAAAGGGCAAGGCCCAGAAAGATGGCTTTGCCCTTCGCAACTATCAACTTATCTTATTTCAGTTTTTTGAGTTTACACAAACTTTGAAACGGTCTCCCCTGTACGGAGGTATCCCGGCTGTATTTCTGCTTCCTGATCCAAGCAATGATATCGGCATCTGTCTTGTTGTTCAGTTTCAGCTTGACCTGTGTGGTATTCCACTCATCATACTTTCCCTGCGCCTCATATTTTGAAAATCCATACATGGATGACTCCTTTCCGGCAAAGAAAAAGCTCAACTCCGAGTGAAGCATCGCTCATTCGCCCGGAGGCGTTAAGCCGCGGGGCAACAGCAAAGCCGAGAGTGCATGCATTATACGGCCGACGTGCAGTGGGAACACCGTTCAAAAGACGGTAAAGCCCGTTGCAGCAATTGCCGCTGTTTATCGCATCAAGCCCCAACTTAACAAAAACACGGTTTTCGTCAAGCAACGGAACAACGTCCGCAACCGAGGCAAGCCCCGCAAGGGAAACATATTGCATTGCAGCTTCAAGTCCGGCGAGTGCGTGGAGCAATTTAAAGGCAATGCCCGCACCGCAGAGGATTGAATTCGGATACTGTGAATTGCTGACCGTGTGGCAGACAACGGCGGTGCATTTCGGAACGGTTTCGGGCGGAATGTGATGATCCGTCACAATAACATCAATGCCGAGTTCGCTGCAATAGCTGATTTCATCGGCGGCGGAAATACCGTTGTCAACAGTGATTATGAGGTTCACCCCGCACGAATGCAGCTTGTCGATTGCACCGCGGCTCATGCCATAGCCTTCTTCCCGACGCGACGGAATATGATAGCCTACATCTGCACCGACTGAATGAAAATAATCAACGAGCATGGCGGTTGAACAAATACCGTCAACATCGTAATCTCCGAAAATGCAGATTCTTTCGCCGTTCTCAAGTGCAGCATGTATCCTTTGAACGGCCTTGTCCATATCTGGAAGAAGAAACGGATCATGAAAATCTTCAGCGGAAGGGTGAAGAAATTTTTCAATTTGTTCCGGAGTGACGGCACCTCTTGCACGGAGCGCACGAACAAGCAGGGGGGAAAGCCCTGTAAGATTATCCTGTGCCTGTTCGACAGAAAAATATTTCGATTTTTGATAAATAATCAAATCGAACCTCCGGCTGAATCGCCCAATGCCTTGCAGCAAAGTGCAAAGCGGCAATAAATCGCGGCAAAGCCATTAAATAAGCAAGGTTTTGCAGTTAAAATAAACAGAAAAGGAAGCTTTGCATCGAGGCTGAGGCAAAACAAACCCTTGCAATGTTCAAATTTGGATTAATTATACCGCATTAGTACCAAAATTTCAATAGCCGAAAGAGAATGAAATGCTGATTTCAAAAAAACATGATTAATAAGAATAATATTAGAATAACAATGAATCATTAATAAATGAGCCGGCAATTGAGAATTAAAGCTTCGGAACCGCTGCGTGTAAATGGTTTTTGACTGAGATTCCGAAGCTTTGTACGTTTTGGGCGGCCGATTACTCACGCCGCAGATGTTTTTGACTCTTCATCCGTTCGTCCGGTTTCGTCGGAGCAGATGCCGCTGCGGTCGAAACACGGCATTGCGGGACTGCGATACGGAAGCAGACTGTTGAACTTGCCAAGGAGCTTGACACCGTGCTCACAAAGTATGAAACATACGCAATAACAAATTCCACCGAGAGTGCAAACAAGCATGTCATGCATTGTGTCAATAAGCCCGATGTCGAGGTAGCCGTTGATGCTCAACTCTTCACCGTTGACAATAACGGATTGAATATCCGAAATTGAACCCGCAACGCCTTTCTCGCTGCCTAACAGATAGGAATTTATGCCGGATACAATTGTATCCTGCTGCATATCCATTCCGAAAAACGTGTCCATGGCGTATTCGTAAAATTCCCACACGGCGGCAATTGCAAGCGTGAAGCTGAGAGCGGACACAAGCTTCAGTGCCTGCGAATGGCTTTTGTTGCCGCTGTCCAAAACGTCCGGCAGCACCGCGCCAATAACTGCAAAAAGAAAGCCGGATGAGACATGCAGCGATTTGTCCCAAAACGGAATTATATAGTAAAATTTATATATCTTGCCGAAAATCGGTCCGCCCATTATCAACAGCATAAACAGCAGTTTCAGAATCGGCGGGAATGAAACCTTGAGAACATGCTCGGCAAGCCACGGACTGAACAAAAGAACGGATGTCATGATGCAGATAAGCATGTTTTCGCGAAGGTTCCAGCCGAGTTCCTTTCCGAACAAAAGTGATACGGCTGTGGTCAATGCAATAAAAATCTGCGCGGCGCAAAAACCGTAATCCGCACAATTTTTCTTGGCGGCCGGTCTCTTTTCAAAGCCGTTTGCAGAGCTGAAAACCTTTTTTTCTGTTTGGGAAGATCTTTTCATTGCGGTTGCCTCCTTTTCCTGATGTTATGTTAATCCTTCTTCGCAAACTTTCCGTGAACCGAGTGTGAACAGCGGTTGATATTCAAATTGTGTCGAAAAAGAAAACAGCAGACGTCTCTGCCGAAAAAACACTCTTTTTTTTCAAAAATCGGGCGATAATTAATATTCGCTTGATGTTTTTGTGCTAAAATAATACTGACGATGGTAAAACGCCCCTTGAAAGTGCACACGGCACAGGAAGCAGCGGACGGGAAGCCGCGTCAAAACAAAGGTAATTGTAAACGTAACAGAAATAATATTGATTTGAGTCTGTATTTGCAGAAAAAAACGCGAATCACGCGGTTTCTGCGCCAAAAGTGAGTTCTCAGGCTTATTTCAAACGAAAGCGAGGCAGCTGACAATTATGTTTAAGATTCTTATTGCAGAGGATGATATTGAGCTCAGGCAATTGTTCTATCGTGTTCTGACTCTTCACGGTTATTCGGCAATATGTGTTTCCGACGGCAAGGAGGCACTTGACGTGCTGGACAAGGAATATGTTGATTTAATCATTTCGGATATTATGATGCCGAATATGAACGGTTATGAACTGGCTTCAAGTCTGCGCGAAAGCGGGATTACGATACCGATTCTGATGATCACGGCAAAAGATTCTTTTGTTGATATGCAGATGGGCTTTGCTTCGGGAACGGATGATTACATGGTTAAACCCGTGAACGTTAACGAAATGGTGCTGCGCGTGGGCGCTTTGCTGCGGCGTGCACAAATGATCAGCGACAGAAGGCAGACAATAGGAAACACCGTGCTTGAATACGACTCAATGACGGTGACGGCAAACGGCAAAAGCATGGTTCTGCCGCAAAAAGAATTCATGCTTCTGTACAAATTGACCGCATATCCGGGAAGAATATTCACCCGTCAGCAGTTAATGGATGATATATGGGGGTTGGACAGCGAGACAGAACCGCGCACGGTTGATGTACACATCAACAGGCTGCGCGACAGGTTCAGAGATAATGACGATTTTGAAATCATTACCATACGCGGATTGGGCTACAAGGCGGTGAAACGGCATGGCGCATGATGAAATAAAGAAAAACTGCATATCGGGCTGCGCGGCGGAAAAGAAAGCGGAGACATGCGGCGGGAAACAGAATTCAAAACGAAAAAAAACAGATGTTATTGATATTGCACAGCAGTTGAAAAATGAGAAAAAAATACGAACATATTTCACGCTTGTGGTGTTTATTATACTCACATGCACTCTGATTATCGCAATGTCCTTAACGTTCGTGCTTTACCGGCTCGGAATATGGACGGCGCAGCGGGTCGGAATATTCACGGTGCTTGCAGGCATTTCAGTTTTGAGCCTGCTGCTTGGCACTGCAATAACGGTGATACTTTCCGGAAACATTGTGCGCCCGGTTAATGCGTTAAGCACAGCAATGCAGCGTGTTGCGAACGGGGACTATGACGTGAAGCTGGAAACCAAGAGCAATTTTGAAATCATCAGGCGCGTATACAGCGATTTTAACCATATGGTTGACGAGTTGAATGCAGTCGAAACGCTGCGCAACGATTTTGTTTCAAACGTTTCGCATGAATTTAAAACTCCGTTAAGCTCCATTGAAGGCTATGCGATGCTTCTTCAGGATGAAAGTTTGTCCGCTGAGGCACGAAGTGAATATACGGAGCGCATTGTTGTCAGTACGCGCCGCCTTTCAACGCTGGTTTCAAATATCCTGATGATAACAAAAATTGAAAACCAGACAATGCCGTTCACTCTGAGCAGCTATCGCGTTGATGAACAGGTTCGCCAATCCATTCTGCTTTTGGAAAACAAATGGAGTGAAAAAAATATCGGCTTTGAAATGGATATGGACAGCATTGAGTTTTGTGCGGTTGAAGGACTGCTCGGCAATGTTTGGTCAAACCTTATTGACAATGCAATAAAGTTCAGTCCGGAAGGAGAAATAATATACATAAGTCTGAAGGAAAAAGATGACATGCTCAGCTTTAAAATCGCCAATCGGGGAGAGCCGATGTCGGGTGAAACGCTGAAGCGCATTTTTGAAAAATTCTATCAGGGAGATACATCACACAAGCGTGAAGGCAACGGCCTCGGGCTTGCACTTGTGAAAAAGATAGTTCGTGTTCACGGGGGAAGCGTTTCTGCCGTTAATACAGAGGATGGATTGATTGAATTCACGGTGAATCTGCCTGCAAAGCGCAGCTGTGAAAGGTGCTGCGGCAGCAATTAATACATCAACCAGCGTCCCGCATTTGCAAGCAATTTTCGGGACGCTGCTTTATTGCGGAATTCAGTCGGCAGTGCAGCCAATCATTCGGTTATTCTTTTATAATAATCGAGAATTCTTCCGATGCAGCCGGCACTGTCCGGATTAACAATAAGATCTGCACATTTGCGGTAGGTTTCGATACGTTCGGCATAAAGTTTGAGCACGGCTTCGCGTCCGCCGCGGATCAAGGGACGGTTGGCGGTTTTTGCGTTCAGCAGTATGCTTATATCCCTGTTCAAAAAAACAACGATTCCGCTGCCTTTGATTATTGGGATGTTTCGCTCAACAGTCAGTATTCCGCCTCCGGTTGCAACAACATGTCCGCCGCGTTCCGCAACGCCGAGCAGAGTTTCGCTTTCAATCTCGCGGAAGAAGGCCTCGCCGTGTGTATCAAAGATTTCATCAATCGACATGCCCTGTTTATCGATGATAAGTTTATCGGTGTCGGCAACGGGTTTTTCAATTGCCCTTGCAAGGCGTCGCGCCGTGCGTGATTTTCCGCTTCCGGGCATTCCGACAAGATATAGATTAAGCTTTTCTTTTTGAATGCGTTTTGCTCTGCGGATTATCATGCGGAACACTGCAACGGCGTCGCTCCGGTGCGAAAGCATTCCCTCCGTGCGTGCGGCAACGAGCTCTTTTTCCCGTTCGCAGTTTTCGATCGGCAAGCCGTTCATGCGCTTATATCGCCCGATTTCTTCACACAAATCGAACCGCAGTTCCAAAAGGCGCGCAAGTTCGGTATCAATTCGGTCTATCTCGGCGCGGAAACCGTCCAATTCGTTCATAATAAAGCTCCTTAAATCGAATAATTTACATATAGGGATATTACGGCGTGCAGAGAATTCGTTACTGCCTGAAAACAAGATCGAGCAGAGCGATTGCGGCGGCAGCCTCGACGGCGGCACATCCGCGCGGGAGTATGCATACGTCGTGACGTCCGCGGGGAGTAAGAACAGTTTCCTCGCCCGTGACAAAATCAATGCTCAATTGCTCTCGCATAACAGTCGGAACGGGGCGGAAACAGGCGCGGAACACGATCGGCATACCGTTTGCAATGCCGCCGTTAATTCCGCCGGAATTGTTCGTTTTTGTTTTTCCGCCCGAAAGAATACGGTCGTTTGCCGAGGCACCGTCAAGGTCCGCAAAACCGAACCCCGCACCGAATTCGATTCCGTGAATTCCGGGAATTGAAAACACAATATGCGAAATCATGCTTTCAACACCGTCAAAGAACGGTTCGCCGAAAAATGCCGATTCGGGTTCGAGCAATGCGGCACATTCAACGATTCCGCCAAGGCTTGTTTTGCCGGCGGCAGCCTTTTCAAACAGCTCCTCAAACGCACTGCGCCTGTTCGGGGCAACAAGCGGAAAAAACGGGTCAAGCATCGGCTGCTCACACATGCACGGTTCAAACCGCAAATCGGATATGTTTCCGATACGAAGAACATGCGAGAAAACTCGGATTCCGTGTTCACGGAGAAGCTGCTTTGCAATCGCTCCGGCAAAAACGAGCGGGGCAGTCAGCCGCCCCGAAAATGCACCGCCGCCGCGCGGGTCGTTATACCCGCTGTATTTCCGATTTGCTGCATAATCCGCATGGGACGGACGTGCAGCGGTACCGCAGTAATCTGCGGGTTTCGCATCGGAATTGCGGAAAACGGCGGTCAGCGGCATTCCCGTAAATCGGCCGCGGAAAAAACCCGAAAGAATTTCAAAAGAGTCCGCTTCACGCCGTGCGGTGCTTTCGATGCTTTGCCGCGGACGCCGCCGTGAAAGCTCAAAGGCGATATCTTCAAGATCGGGCTGAAAACCCGCGGGAAGTCCGTCCAGCGTGCAGCCGAGAGCGGGACCGTGGGATTCACCGAAGATTTCAACACGAAAAATATTACCGAACGTATTCAACCACTGTTCCTCCGAGAGCCTGAAAATCGTTGAAAAACTGCGGTGCGCTTTTGTTCACCGCTTCAAAGCCGCGAATCACAACGGGGTTTGAGCAAATGAGTGATGCAATTGCCGCTGCCATCACGATGCGATGATCATGAAATGAATCAACCGTGCCGCCGCGGAGCGTTCCCGTTCCGTGAATTATGATGTTGTTTTCGCCGCATTCGGCACTTCCGCCGAGGGAACGAATGCATTCAAACATTGCGTTCACGCGGTCGCTTTCTTTTCCGCGAAGGCGGGCAGTGCCTGTAATAACCGTGTTTCCTGTTTTGCCGCAGGACAATATGCAAAGAATCGGAAACAGATCCGGAGAGTTGGAAATATCGATATTGTCTTTGAAAACGAATTTGCGAATCGCAAAATCCGCCTGTTTTTTTTCGCCGTTCAACGGCGGAGGAAGACAAACTTCCGACCCGAGAGCGTTTGCGGCAACGAAATTTGCGGCATAGGAGCAGTCGCATGAATAAACAGCCGCGGACGGAAACCCCAAAGGCGGGCGCAGTGTTCCGTGAGCAAGATGGTACCTGCTCTTGTCATTCGGTTCAATACGGCACCCAAATCGGCGGATAACATCCAGCGTAAGTTCAATATACGGCCGAGAGGACGGGTTCGTTATTTCGAGTTCGAAAAGCTCGTTTTGACTGCCGGAAAGAGTTTCCGACGCAAGCAGGATCAACATGCCGCTTGCAAACTGTGAACTCTCCGCTGCGCTGCATGAATACAGCGGCAGATGTTCGGCACGACGGGTAAATTCAATGAACTCGCTGTGCCGTTCGATACGGCAGCCGAGACAGCTTTTAAACTCATCAAAATTTCGCTCAAGAAGGGTTGAGCCGGCAAAAAAACGAACCTGTGAGTGCCGTCGGAGGAGCGAAGGAAGCAGCAGCCTCAGCAGCGTTGCGGATTCTCCGACATGAACCGAAAGAGGGGATACTTTTCCGCTTTCGGCATCGGTATTAAAAAAAGCTTCATTCACGGCAATGACGGCATTTTTGATATCCTCACCGCAATTATTCGGAAGATGAACGAACTCCGCCGGCCGAATGCCGCACAGCCCTGCAAGAATCAAAAGTCGTATCACTTCGCTTTTGTATGGGGGAGGCTCAATGCGGCCGATGAGTTTTTTTGCCGAAACAATAACACAGCTCATATACAATGCCTCAAAACACACAGAAACTGTTAAGAAAAGCGATTGCGGATTCAGTTGAAACGCGATGCGTGAACACATGCCCGAATTCTTTGATGAACACCATATCGATGCCGCTGCGATCGCCCTTTTTGTCATGCAGCAGCAGTTCGGCGGCAGTTTCGGTACAGTAGGGCGCATAGTTTGTTTTCAAGCCCTGCTCACGAAGCAGTGAAATGATTTTTTGAGCGATGCCGCGTTTTGTGAAACCGAGTTTTTCACCGAAATCCGCAGCAGCGGCGAGCCCGAGTCCGACAGCTTCGCCGTGACTGAGCGAAAAGCGGCTTGCCGCTTCAAAAACATGGCCGAATGTATGTCCAAGGTTCAAAATGCGGCGCGTGCCGTTGTCAAATTCATCTTCTTCAACAAATTTACGTTTGATTTCGCAGCAGGCGGATATAAGCGCAGCGTTGTTAATAATGCCGCCTTGCAGCAGATTCAGTATGCTGTCGCCTCCGATAACGGCGTATTTGATTATTTCACCGATGCCGGAGTGCAGCTCGCGCAAAGGCAGGGTTTTTAAAAAGTCCGTGCAGCAAACAACAAGCACGGGTGCATGAAAACTGCCGACTGCATTTTTGACACCGCAGAAATCCACTCCGGTTTTTCCGCCGACGGAGCTGTCGGTCATGCCGATAAGGGTTGTCGGCATTGCGATAAAATTGATCCCGCGCATGTACACGGAGGCAGCAAACCCGCCCATATCGCCGATAACTCCTCCTCCGAAACAGAGCAGCACGTCCGAACGGGAGGCATTGCCTTTTAAAAGAAAAGCAAGAATGCTTTGCACTGTTTCAAGCCGCTTATTCTCCTCGCCTGCCGAAACAACAAGGCTGAGAACATCAATCCCGAATGCGCGGAGAGCGGCGGATACATCCTCAAGAAAAAGCGGCGCAACATTGCTGTCCGTCAGAATAAACACTCTGCCGCAGGGCAAGAAACGGCAAATTTCAATGCCGAATTCGTTAAGCGATGTTCCGATGAGCATTTCATATTGCATACTTTTGCCGTCGGAGTTGAAAACAATGCGCTCCATACCGATTTCCCTTCAAAAACAAGACTTCCAAAAAGCGGAATTAATGCAATGCCGCTTTCAGCCGTCGGATTCCTGCATTTATCATAACCCATTTTATCGATTTTTGCAACAAGACAAAACAAGTCAGAATGCGCCCGGATTCGATGCAGGAAAGACTGCGGCTTGCGAATAACAGTGATAAACATAAGGCAATCGACGATTGGGCATTAGAAAAGTGACGGCATTCGGCAAATACGGATTGAAAAGCCGTCCGGAACACACCGACCGGGCTTTTGGGCGCAAAAGGGTTCGTTCCACGGCCCATTTCCGAAAAAACGGCTTGAATTGAGTAAAGTTCATTGACAATGGAGGATGAGCGAAAATGAATGTGACAATTGAAAAATGCGGTGATGAACTCATTGCTGCACTTGCAGGTGAGATTGATCACCACAATTCAAAACAAATCCGCGAGGCAATTGATGCCGAACTCGAAAGAGGCGGATATAAATTGCTGACGTTTGATCTTGAATCTGTATCGTTTATGGACAGCTCCGGAATCGGGATCGTGCTCGGCAGATATAAGGTCGTGTCTAAAGGGGGCGGGCGGCTGAGAATCATCAATGCAAACAGGAGAGTCGAACGTATATTGCGTATGGCGGGTATTTTTTCAATTGCGGAATATCGGCAAAGGAGAGCTTGAATCATGAAGAACACTGTAAAATTCGAATTTTTGAGCCTGTCGGAAAACGAGGCACTTGCGCGTTCGGTTGCAGCGGCGTTCATTATGCCGCTTGACCCGACACTTGAGGAGCTTGCGGATGTGCGAACCGCCGTCAGCGAAGCGGTCACGAATGCGATAGTTCACGGATACAAAAAAAAGAAAGGCACGGTTCGCATGGAATGCAGGCTGGACGGAAGACTGCTGGTTATTTCAATTACGGATTTCGGCTGCGGTATTGAGAATATTGAGCAGGCACGGCAGCCGTTTTTCACGACCGATGCGGACGGGGAAAGATCGGGAATGGGTTTCGCAGTTATGGAAGCGTTTATGGATGATGTTGACGTTGTGTCAAGACGCGATATCGGAACTCGTATCACGCTTAAAAAATTCTTCTCGGAATCAGATTATTCGGCAGTTTGCGACGGTATTGCGGACAGCAAAAGCGACTTGCACGATGAAAAAAGCGAAAATGATTCGGAATGCATTTCCGGCAGGAATACAATCGAACAGACACGCGGAATAATAAAAGCGATACGTCCGAGTATCAATGTGCAAAACATAAACGCACGAACATCGGATTGATATGAACTTTGAACAAAAAAACGGCGGGGAGCATTGCACGGCGGATAATTCTCCGCAGTATGTATTTCACTGCGATGCCGATGAAAATGAATTTGCCGGTTTTATTTTGAAAAACCTGCCGCTTGTCCGTGCAGTTGCAAGGCGTTTCTTCGGACGCGGAGCGGAACCTGAGGAACTGGTTCAGGCCGGTTCCGTTGGGTTAATAATTGCTGCAAAAAGCTTTGACAAAACCCGAGGCGTATCTTTTGCAAGCTATGCGTTCCGCTTTATCGAGGGCGAAATACGTCGGTTTATTCGCGAAAACACTTTGATTCGCCTTCCGCGCAGCGCAGTCGAAAGGCTGCATATTGACAGCGGCGATAGAGTTTCAAATGCGGATTACTCAGGTTCGCGTGCGGACAGCATCGAGTTACCTTCCGTATGCGTTTCGCTTGATGAAGAAAAAACAAAACTTTATGATTTTAATAATACCTTGCAAACGGAAAACTTTGAGGAGCGGTCAAATGCAAATATGCTTGCCCTGAAATTGATGGGCAAACTTCCGCCGATTGAACAAAAAATCATTTATCTACGCTACTTATGCGATTTCGGGCAGGCAGAAACAGCATTGAAGCTTGATTTAAGCCAAAGCACAATTTCAAAATACGAAAAACGTGCCCTGCTGAGAATGCGCCGCATTGTTTCGGAGGAATAGAACACTGCCTGTCGGATACGGCGGTGCATTGCGTTTCATAATGAATATTTTTTTCACATCTTTCGCAAAATACAATCAAACAAAGGGCGATGAAAAAAAGTTGCCCGCGAAAGGTGGTTTGTGTTTTGAAAAAAACATTTGGTATTTCAGCCGGCAGCGGTGCTGCGGTGAATGATAAAAAAACAATCGAAGTGACAAAAGCGGGAAGAGGGCGTATAGGGCGCATTGTTTCGGCGGTTCTGATTCTGCTTGCGCTCGCCTTCGGTGCGTATTTTGCGGGACAATCATACTCGTATGAAGAAAAAGCGGAGTCCATGTTCAGCGGTGCAAGCTTTGTCTGTGCGGAGGTGCATAATGATTCCGTTTGACGAAAAAAACATCATGACCAACACAATATTTCCGCCTGCGTTCGGAGCGGATGAAAACATGAAGCAGGGAACCAATGACAGGGAAATCCGCTACAAAGCCTATACTGCCCGCGTTCATAATCAATGCGGCAGCAATGCAGGAGGAACAAACTGATGGCAAATGAGGTAAAACACGGGCGAAGGCTCACTCCGGAAGAAAAACTTGAACACCGAAAATACCGTGAAACGGTGAACGCAAGAGCTCCGAAAAGCAAAACCTTCAGCCAATGCATTCTTGCGTTTCTGACAGGCGGTGCGATTTGCTGCATCGGGCAGCTTATAGGGGATTTCGGAACGGCGGTATTGAACCTTGCGGAACAGGAACGTGCGGCGTTCACTTCGATCGTTTTGATTTTCGCAGGTGCATTGCTCACGGGAATCGGGGTTTACGATAAACTCGGTGCAATTGCGGGCGCAGGGTCGGTCGTTCCGATAACAGGGTTTGCAAACTCGATCGTTGCGCCTGCAATGGAACATAAGCGTGAAGGGCTTGTGATGGGTGTCGGAGCGGAGCTGTTCAGCCTTGCCGGCCCGGTGCTTGTTTACGGAATCACATCATCAGTAATTGTCGGAATAATTGCATGGCTTACTACGCTGTGAGCGCGGTTTGTTCCGACCGGTGTTGCTTTTTGGTTGAGTTTTGACTATAATAAAGCGGGTGATGCACACGGCAATACAGGTTTTGCCCGATAAGCCGATGCAGCCCGCCAACAAGCTGAACACGAAACGGATAAAACGCAGCAATGATAAACACTTATTGCCTCTTCTGCTGTTCCGGCAAGGAGAACTCGGTTATAAAAATGTTGAAAAACGAGGGCTTTCCCGCAATTGCGCCGACGGTTATGCATTGGACGGGCGGTGCGGCGCAGCCCAAAAAAACGGCTCGGCGGCTGATGCCGGGCTATGTTTTTTTTGATGCGGACACGGAGCCGACGTGGAACCGAATTTTGAAGGATTCCGCTGTTCTGAAGCTTTTGAACTACGGCGACGGTGAATACGCTCTTCGCGGTACAGATCTTGAATTTATAGATTGGATAAAGAAAAACAACGGCATAATCGAGATGTCTTCCGCGGTAAAAGTCGGCAGCATGATAGAATTCGTTGCAGGTCCGCTGAAGGATATGAACGGAAAAATAATAAAAATCAACCGAAGCAGGCGGCAGGTACAGGTATCGTTCGGTTCGGAAAACGGCATTATCAGCAAAGTTTGGTGCTCAATGGAGTTTGTTTGCAGCAACGCGGATTCGTATTCCACCGTGAAAGAGAACAAAAAAGAATTCGACAGCGCAAATCCGTAATCATTTATTGAATAATGAAAAAGCCGTATTCGACACGGCCCGTCCTGCATGATAAACAGCACTCATGCCGCATAAAATGCAGCATGGACGGATTTTCTTCTTTTTTTGCAATATTGATGCTGTGCGCGGGTTTGTTTTTGAGCGTGCGTATAAATTTCTTTCAGTTTACTCACCTTGGATGTGCAATTAAAACGGCGCTCGGCCTCGGGCAAAGGCGTGCAGCGGAAAATGTGCGCCGCAAACAGAAAAGCGATGCTTCGGGAGTGACGCCGTTTCAGGCACTTTCTTCCGCACTCGGCGGGTCTATCGGAACGGCGAATATCGCGGGCGTTGCAAGCGCGATTGCGATAGGCGGAGCAGGCGCGGTATTCTACATGTGGCTTGCGGCACTGGTCGGAATGGGCGTCAAATTCTGTGAGATAGTGCTTGCGCTGCGCTATCGCGAAAAGCGCGGCGGGCAGTGGTGCGGCGGTGCAATGCTTTATATAGAAAAAGGCTTCAGAAAAAGCAACACGGGAAGCCGCTTTCTGCAGTCGGTTTCAAAACCCCTTGCAGCGGGCTTTGCGCTTTTCGGACTGCTTGCTTCTTCCGTCGGAACGCCGCTCGTGCAGTCCAACACGATCGCAATGAGCGTGAATGATGCCGTGCTTCTGTTTTTGCCGAAAGCGGAACAAAAAACCGTCTGCATTATTGCGGGTGCGGTCACCGCTGCGTTGGTGGGCATTGTAATACTCGGCGGAATTCAGCGCATAGGGAAGGCCTCGGAAATCATCGTACCGTTCATGGCGATAGGTTATATTGCAATTTGCATAATAGTTTTAAACAGGTTCGGCGGCCGCATACTTCCTGCGTTTCGAGATATTTTTAGCGGCGCATTGGGCATAAAGCAGGCGGTCGGCGGGGCGGCGGGCTTCGGTGCGGCGCGTGCGCTGCGGATCGGCATGGCGCGCGGAGTGTATTCAAACGAAGCGGGGGTCGGCTCCGCTCCGATGGCTCATGCCTGCGCAAACACGAACGATCCCGTAAAGCAGGGAATGTACGGAATTTTTGAAGTTTTTGCAGACACGATAGTGATGTGCACAATGACTGCGCTTGTTGTGCTTGCAAGCGGAATACCTTTGCAGGCGGGCGGAGAAATTTCGGGAACGAGCATCGCATTGCGGGCATTTTCAACCGTTCTTCCGGAGCGGACAACAGGCATTTTTCTTGCGGTTTCAATGCTATTGTTTGCGTACACATCCCTGCTCGGCTGGGCGGTCTACGGAATGCAATGTGCCAAATATCTTTTCGGCAAAAGAGCGCAGGTACCATTCTGCATTTTGTACACGGTTTTGACATTTGCGGGTGCATTGATGAAGGTGGACTTTGTATGGACGGCGGGTGAAACGCTCAACTATCTCATGGCAGCGCCGAACATGCTTGCTCTTCTTGTGCTGAATCGAGAGGTGCGGAGGGAAACAGCTTTTGCCTGAAGCGGAAAAACACCGAGATACTTGCTTAAAATATTTTATATTTGCGTTTCGGTATTTACTTTTTCCCAATTTTGATGCAAAATAACAGGCGGATAATCATGCCTTTCGGCATTCAGGAGGAATACTATGGATTTTATCGTTGAAGTATCCGCACGTCATGTGCATTTGACTCAGGAACATGTTGAGGCTCTTTTCGGAAAGGGTCATGAGCTTACCTTTGACCGTCCCCTGTCCCAGCCCGGTCAGTTTTTGAGCAAGGAAAAGGTCACCATCAAAAACGGCGATCGCAAAATTGAGCGTGTTTCAATCCTTGGACCCGTTCGCAAAGCATCCCAGGTTGAAGTTTCAAAAACGGACAGCGTTGCTCTGCGTGCAGAGGGCTTCATTCGCGAGAGCGGCGATCTTGCAGGCACCGCACCCGTTGAAATCGAAGGTCCCGAGGGAAGCATTCAGCTTTCGGAAGGCCTTATCATTGCAAAACGCCATATTCATATGACTCCCGAAACTGCTGCCGAAGCAGGTCTTAAGGACAAGGACGTTGTCAGCGTTGCTGTTAACACCGACGGACGCAAGACCATTTTCGGCGATGTTGTCGTTCGCGTCAGCCCCTCCTTCACCCTTGCGATGCATATCGACACCGATGAAGCCAACGGTGCAAACGTTCCCCGCAGCGGATGTCCGGGTCATATTGTGAACGTTGAGTTCTGATTTAACCACCAAAAAACAATACTGAATATTAATCAGCATAAGCAAAAGCACCCCCGCCGGGTATTGCCCGAGCAGGGGTGTTTCCTTAACAATCGATAAAAGTGACCGAAAGCAGTGTTATTCAAACCTTATGCTCTCTGCAACGCGCTTGGAAAGGCTTGCAGAGTCCTCGTAAGTATTGGAAAGCTCAACGGCAACGGACACGGGATTGCCCGTTGCACAGCACGAAACTGCGGTCGGGCAATAGAAAGGGTGAAAACCCCAGCCGTCTATCCATGCAGCGGATGAAATTCCGTGATACGAAACGGAATACACACTCTCGCAGTTTGAAGAATCACCGTCCACAAAATGATAATTATCCCAGTCGAAGTATTTGACGTGTCCCAAAGCAAAGGGAGCGAAAGCCTCACGGTATCCATACTCTGCATACCCCTCGGCACCGTATGAATGAAATCCGACTGCACCGGCAAGATTGCCGTTTTCATCAAACAACAGCTTGCGTCCGGGTAGGGCGCAGCCGTATTCGTCATATCCCGGATCAAAGGAAGAAGACGAATCATCATAAACACCTTCGTCACTTCTGACAGTCCAGCCTTCCGGCAGGTCGAACGTAACGCTGAAAGCGCGGGTTAATTCCGTTGCCGGAAAATCAACCTTGACCTTTTGGCAGGCATTTTCCCTTGCAATGCAGAAGCGGTGCTGGTACTAATTTCACCACGCAGTTCTTTGGTTCCCACAGAACCAACAGCACCAGAAAGATGGCTTTTCTTCACCGTACCGTAACCGATAATGACTACCTGTTCCAGTGCCACATTATCTTCCTCCATTGCCACATTAACTGGAGTGTTTGATGTTACCGTCCTTTCAATGGTCTTCATACCGATGGTAGAGAATATCAGCACATCGTTTTGTTTCACCATGATGGTATATTTCCCATCCATGTCTGATATGGTTCCTTTATCACTCCCTTTCACTTGAATAGTAACTCCAGGCATCGGCTCTTTGGTCGAAGCTTCAGTCACTATACCCGTCACGTTTATTTCCTGGGCAAACCCGGAAAGGGTAAGAAGGCATAAGAAAAAGAAAATATAATATTTTTTTTTCATAATACTTGTGTGTTAAACATTCGTTGTTGTTGGACAGATTTCGGCAGTAGACGCCGAAGCCCGTAAAGTTTGTTTCCTGAAAACTTTCTTTTTTCCCTTAAGAATTTAAATCATATATATTTATGGTCTTACAAATTTAAGTCCGAGTTTAGTAGGACCACATTCTCCTGAATAATTTTCAGGGCTTGTTCCTTCGTAGTATGTTAGTCCGGCAGGTGCATTTTGGAGCAATAGTTTAATGTTTCCTGCGAAATCTCCCAGATTTGAATTGATAAATTCTTCTACAAATGTTTTTGCATATTCGTCGTTGGCGAGTTCAAGTACTTTAAGTAATAGTTTTCTCAGGCATTCTCCTTCGATATTAATGGCTAATTCTCCGTTTTGTACATTATCGAAAGTGTATTCGCAAGGAATGCCGTCACGCAACAGTGGAGTAAGCATAGCTATTAATTCTCTACCAATTGCTTTAGTGTGTTCCGGATCACCGGCACGAGTTATAGGAGCAGATGTAGCAATGCTTGGAATCAAGCCACCGATAGCGTTTACAAGGAAGTCTGTGTTCGCTTCTACAAAGAATTTACCTTCTTCTTCACCATAGTAGTAACGAAGAATATTATGAGACATTTCAGAACTCCATTGTGGAGTTGTTACATCTCCGCTGTATGAATAAGTAGCAAATATACTTCCGTTTTTTTCGGCTGTAATATCGCGTAACATGTTTAGTACCAATTGCTCTACTTTTATTTTTGTACCTAAAATGCCTCCTGTTATCAGGGTACTCATACTACCGGTTAATAAACTGATAATACCTTGGATTGGTTGGTTGATAGAAATAATTGATACTTTACCCATATCTATTTTAACTGTAGAATTGCATTCGAACCACAATGGTGCGTATACTGGAGAATTACCTGTATCTTTTAATGGTGCCAGATTCCAAGTACCTGCTAATGGATTAGCGCCTACCAATTCATGTTTGAGGTTGATATTCATCTTTCCGTCTTCAATAGTACCTTCATAAGACAAAATATAAGTTGGTTCAATAACTTCGCCTTTGAATAGATAGCTTGTTCCGCTATTGTACAATTTTACATTAGGTAATATGATTTCTTTTACACCTGGAACGGGACTGAGTGTAGTGAATTTAAATTCCATCAATCCCCCTAACATTTCTGTCAGGTCTTGTTCGGTTCCTGTAAGAGTAATGGTAGCAGTTTGGTTTTGTTCGTCGGCTGCTACATTCACAGCTTTGCCTGTTAGTTCTTCGCCATTATAAGTCATTTTAACAAGTTCGAATTCGCCGCCAGCTACATAATCACCATTCAAATCTGGTAATTCTATGGTTTCGTCGTCTTCGTTGCTATTTCCGTTGCCACCATTATTAACCAATTCCAGATATTCATCGTCCACTCCATTAATGCAAGAGGTAAATGTACTAGCATAGCATAGTAATGTTGCTATTCCGATAAGATAAAATAATTTGTTTTTCATTGCACATATAATTTTATGTTGTTAAACTCTGGGGGCAAAGGTAGGGTGGTTTGTTATGGAGGACAAATATAATTTTATCAAATACTAATACAAAATTAGCAAAAAGCATAAAAATTAGTGAAAAGTATAATTGAAACTCTTTGATATAAGATTTAAATACTGTTTTTTCCTTAATCTTCTGTTGTATGGGCTGATAAATAGACGGATACAGATGAAAGATAGTTCCTTCACCTGCCAACACTTATGAACTTATTGATTATCTTAATGCCTGACTATTTACTTATAGGAAATAAAATGAATAAGCTGGAATATTATAAAAATTTTCTGAAGCATTTAGCCGTTTTTATCGGTTTGTGGGGCTTCCTTATCTTGCTGGTTTACCGTTTGAGGAGCATCTGATATCGGACCGGTATTGGGAAATATAGTGTGCTGCCATTTATCGGTATGCGGATATACTTTCTATATAGGTCGGTATGGAGATAAAGAGGTTGATTTTGTAGGAGAACGCAATGGAGAAAAATTATATGTTCAGGTAGTATATTCAGTTATTGACTCTAAAACACATGAGTGGGAATTTGGAAATTTGTTGGCTATACAAGATAATTATCCGAAAATAGTTGTTACGATGGATGAAATTGAGGGCGTTTCTTATCAGGGTATCAAACAGATCCCTATCCGTCAGTTTTTACTTTGTTGGAAATAGTTTTTCTATTAAAGAAAAAAAGAGAGAAAATAAAAGGAGAAACTGGTTTTGTTTCCAGTTTCTCCTTTCCCTTTCCAGTATATAATCTCAAAGCGATTATTTGAAAACAATCTTCATCGGTCTGCCTATCCAGACTTGTGGTTGTTCGAGATTGAAAATAGATGCTATGGTAGAAGCTACATCATATTGCATCATGCTTACGTCATCAAAACGAAGTCCTTTTTTAATATTCTTGCCGGAAATGATGAAAGCTGTTTCCATTTCTTGCATTGTTTTGCCACCGTGACCCTTCTTGATGCCTCCATGGTCGGAAGTCAATATGAAAATAGTGTCATCAAGGATGCCTGCATCTTTTACGGCCTGGACAATCTGGCCGACATAAGTATCCAACTCCTTGAGTTTCTCATAATATCCGGGAGTGTCATGTCCTTCAGTGTGCCCGGTGTGGTCGGGATTATCATAGCAGATAGCAACAAGAGTCGGATGTTTCTCCTTTATGTAAGCAGATGCCATATTGCCTAACTCTTTGGGAGTCTTGTTGTAATCGGCCACATGATAATGATAGCTTAGAGAAAGTGTATCTACTAAATACTTGATTCCGTTCCATTCATACAGGCAGCCGATCTCTGCTTTCGGACGGGCATCACGCAGTAATTGGAAGATAGTGGGGAAGATTCCATTCTTGTTTAAAACACGTGACGGAAGTTCCGGAGTTTTAGATCCCCATTCGGTGTATCCGTGAAGTTCGGGACCGGCTCCCATAAACATGGATGCCCAGTTGATAGCACTGGACGAAGGA